>MDTC01039256.1_pt1 | contig 22674 bp, 18 predicted proteins | sample 811181 | NCBI WGS metagenome assembly MDTC01 (sample SAMN05326644, study PRJNA326480) | marine metagenome | isolation source: seawater | place: Pacific Ocean: North | collected 2011 | reverse complement strand
CCTTATCTCCATCATTATCGATATATGAAACACTATTATTATCAATTGCTTTAAGCCCCTCTTTTCGCATCTGAGGTTTAATTTTTTCAATATTTAACTCGATATCTTTTGCTTCTTTTTCTGTCAACGGAGCACCAGAATCACCCTCAATACAACAAGCACCTTTACATTTTTGCAAATCACAAACAAATTGTTTGGTGAACATGTCATCAGAAATTAATTTATCTTCTATTTCAACCATTATTAATAGATAATTGAACTTTATTTGAATTATAAATATAACCCCTTTCATTGGAAGTTATATTTTTGTCAAAACTTTCATCAAGAAAAATCAAAAATGAACGAAGAACATTTTAAAAAAATCATAAGCCACTCAAAAGAATTTGGATTCATTTTTCCGAGCAGTGAAATTTATGATGGGTTAAGCGCAACTTATGACTATGGTCAAAATGGAGTAGAACTTAAAAATAATATTAAGAAATATTGGTGGAAATCAATGGTGCAAATGCATGAAAATATTGTTGGAATAGATGCAGCTATTTTTATGCACCCAACAACCTGGGAGGCTTCAGGACATGTAGCTGCATTTAACGATCCACTAATTGACAATAAAGATTCTAAAAAAAGATATAGAGCAGATGTTTTAATAGAAGATCATATCTCAAAAATTGAAACTAAAATTGATAAAGAAATAGTTAAAGGAAGAAAAAGATTCGGAGATAATTTTGATGAAATAACATTTGTTGATACCAATCCAAATATTATTAGAAGAAAAAAAGAAATTTCGGAAATTGAGATCAAAATGGAACAAGCTTTTAAAGAAGATAATCTTGAAGCTGTCTATGATTTAATTATTGAGCTAGGCATTACATGTCCAATAAGTGGATCTAAAAACTGGACATCAGTAAGACAATTTAACCTAATGTTTGGCACTGAGCTGGGTTCGCTTGCAGGAGAATCCTCTAACATATACCTAAGACCAGAAACTGCTCAAGGAATTTTTGTTAACTATTTGAACGTTCAAAAAACTGGCAGAAAAAAACTTCCTTTTGGAATTGCTCAAATTGGTAAAGCATTTAGAAATGAAATTATTGCAAGACAATTTATTTTTAGAATGCGAGAATTTGAACAAATGGAAATGCAATTCTTTATTGCTCCTGGTACTCAAAAAAAATGGTATCAACATTGGAAAGAAACAAGACTAAATTGGCATCTTGCTTTAGGATTAAAAGAAGAATCTCTTAGATTTCATGATCATGTTAAGTTGGCCCATTACGCTGATGCTGCAGCAGATATTGAATACAAATTTCCTTTTGGATTTAAAGAGTTAGAAGGGATTCATTCTAGAACTGATTTTGATTTAAAACAACACGAAAAGTTTTCAAAGAAAAAATTAAGGTATTTTGATCCTGAAAAAAATGAAAGCTATGTTCCGTTTGTTATTGAAACATCTATTGGACTAGACCGAATGTTTCTTGCAATTCTTTCTCATTCCTTGAAAGAAGAAGAACTTAATGATGGAAACAAAAGAACTGTATTATCCATTCCAGCAGCACTAGCTCCTGTAAAAGCTGCTATTTTACCACTAGTTAAAAAAGATGGTTTGGGAGAAAAAGCTAAAAATATACTTCATGATTTAAAATTAGAATTTGAGTGTGCTTATGATGAAAAAGATTCAATTGGAAAAAGATACCGCAGAAATGATGCGCTAGGCACTCCATTCTGTATTACAGTAGATCATGATACATTAAATGACAATGCTGTTACTGTAAGAGAGAGAGACTCCATGAATCAAGAAAGAATTCCGATTAATCAACTTCAAAAACATATCAGTAGTCAAGTGAGTATGAAATCTTTATTTTAATGCTTAAACCATTTGTTACAACTCATATGGAAGCTGGTTGTGATGAGGCTGGAAGAGGTTGTCTAGCAGGACCTGTTGTTGCAGCAGCAGTAATTTTACCCAAAGGTTTTAAACACAAAATTTTAAATGATTCTAAAAAACTAAACGAGAAAGTAAGAGAAGAACTACAAATTCAAATCAAGGAATCAGCCATAGCATGGGGCATTGGACTAGCAGAGCCCAAAGAAATTGACCAAATCAATATACTTCAAGCATCTTTACTGGCTATGCACAGGGCAGTTAGTCAACTTTCTGTGCTCCCAACTCATTTAGCCATTGATGGAAATAAATTCAATCCCTATCCAAATATCAGTCACACTTGTATAATTAAAGGTGACGGTAAATACATGAATATTGCTGCAGCATCTATATTAGCTAAAACACACAGAGACCAAATAATGAAGGATTTATCGAAGTCTTTTCCAATTTATAAATGGGCTAAAAACAAAGGCTATCCAACAATGGAACATAGAACAGCAATTGCTAGTGCTGGTAGGTGTAAACACCACAGAAAGTCATTTCAATTAAAACCTACTCAAATAAAATTAGAAATTTAGTTCTCTAGGAAGCTAAAACAATTACTTTATTCTTTAGCACTTCTACTACTCCACCAGAAACTTCAAATATTTTTTCAGAATCATCAATTTTCACTTTCACAGAACCACTTGTCAAAGCTGAAACTAACGGAGCATGATTATTAAGTATTCCTATTAAACCATCAGTTCCAGGGACAACAACCATATCTGCTTTTCCGTCATATAAAGTTGTATCAGGTGTTATAATCTGTAAATCCATGGTGAGTTATAAATTATTTTACTTCAGCTAACATTTTTTCACCAGCTTCAATAACTTCTTCGATTGTTCCTTTTAAGTTAAAAGCAGCTTCAGGATACTGATCTACTTCACCATCCATAATCATATTGAACCCTTTAATAGTATCTTCAATACTTACAAGAACACCAGGCATTCCAGTAAATTGTTCTGCAACGTGAAATGGCTGAGAAAGGAATCTTTGTACTCTTCTTGCACGATGAACTGCTTTTTTATCTTCTTCAGAAAGTTCATCCATACCAAGAATGGCAATAATATCTTGAAGCTCGTTATAACGCTGTAACAGTATTTTAACTCTTTGCGCACAATCATAATGAGCATCTCCCAAAATTTGAGGAGTTAAAATTCTTGAAGTTGAATCTAACGGATCAACTGCAGGATAAATTCCTAAAGCAGCAAGTTTTCTTGAAAGAACAGTAGTTGCATCCAAGTGAGCAAATGTGGTTGCAGGTGCTGGATCTGTAAGGTCATCTGCAGGAACGTATACTGCTTGAACAGATGTAATTGATCCTTTTTTGGTAGAGGTAATTCTTTCTTGCATCGCTCCCATTTCAGTAGCTAAAGTTGGTTGATAACCAACTGCTGATGGCATTCTTCCAAGTAATGCGGATACTTCTGAGCCAGCTTGGGTAAATCTAAAAATGTTATCAATAAAAAATAAAATATCTTTTCCTTTTCCTTCTCCATCACCATCTCTAAAGTTTTCAGCTAAAGTCAAGCCAGAAAGTGCAACTCTTGCTCTTGCTCCAGGAGGTTCGTTCATTTGACCAAAAACAAATGCAGCTTGGGATTCTTTTAAAGATTCTTTATTAATTTTATCTAAAGGCCAGTTGCCTTTTTCCATTTCTTCCATGAACTCATCTCCATACTTCACAATACCAGACTCTAGCATCTCTCTCAATAAATCATTTCCCTCTCTTGATCTTTCACCAACACCAGCAAAAACTGAAAGGCCATCATGACCTTTTGCAATATTGTTAATTAATTCTTGAATTAAAACTGTTTTTCCAACACCTGCACCTCCAAACAAACCAATTTTACCACCTTTGGCATAAGGCTCAATCAGATCAATTACTTTAATACCAGTGAATAGTACTTCTGTAGATGTAGATAAATCTTCAAACTTAGGTGCTTCTCTGTGAATAGGTAATTTATTATCAGATTCACATTCTCCAATACCATCAATCGCTTCACCAATAACATTAAAAAGTCTTCCTTTCACGTTATCTCCAGTAGGCATACTAATAGGCTGTCCTAGAGAGATTGCAGTCATTCCTCTGGTTAATCCATCAGTAGAATCCATGGCAACCGTTCTAACACTGTCCTCTCCAATATGTTTTTGACATTCTAGTACGATTTTAGTACCATCTTCTTTGATTACTTCAATAGCATCCAAAAGCCTTGGTAAATTTTCAGCATTTTCAAAACTAACATCAACAACTGGTCCGATGACCTGTGAAACTTTTCCCTTGATTTGAGACATATTAATTGGTTTTAATTTTTTAACGCTGCAAATCTAACATAATTTACATTACAACAATTGATATGTTGATAAAATCGACACTTGTTAATTATAGATATATAAACAAGCCGTTTTTCATTTTATAATTAAGTGTAAATTCGTTCAAAAAAATTAATGAAAGTTCACTATAACATGGATTCCTTATTAGAAATAAAGAATCCAATAATTACTGTTGGAACTTTTGATGGTGTTCATCTTGGTCACCAAAAAATCATAAGGCGAATCAATAAGATTGCGCATAAAAATAAAGGAGAATCAGTACTTCTAACTTTTGATCCTCATCCAAGAAAAGTACTTTTTAATGACCAAAATTTAAGATTAATTCATTCATTAGATGAAAAAATTAAAATTCTTAGCCAACTTGGATTAAATCATTTAGTAGTGTACCCTTTCACTAAGGAGTTTTCAAATTTAAGTGCCAGAGAATACGTAGAAGAATTACTTGTTAAAAAACTCAATACCCATACGCTTGTTATCGGCTATGATCATCATTTTGGAAATGATAGAAAAGGAAATATTGACCTTTTGAGAAGCTTGCAGTCAAATTTCAATTATCAATTAGAGGAAATTACAGTCCATGAGATTAATGAAATCAAAGTTAGCTCAACTAAAATTAGAGAGGCCATCGAAAATGGCAACGTCGATTTGGTTTTGAATTATTCTGGAAACTATTTTCAATTTTCAGGAAATGTGATAAAAGGAGATGGCATTGGTAAAAAAATAAATTATCCAACTGCTAACCTAAAGTTGATTAACGATGATAAAATACTTCCTGCTAATGGCGTTTATGCCATACAATGCAAAGTGGAGAATAAAACTATTAATGGAATAATGAATATCGGCCATAGACCAACCATTAAAACCAACCCAAAACTAAACATTGAGTGCCATCTATTTGATTGGCAAAAAGATATTTATGGTGAAATTTTACAAGTAAGTGTAGTTGGGAGAATAAGGAGTGAAATAAAATTTCCAAATATTAATCAACTCAAACATCAGATTTTAAAGGACTGTGAAATGGCAAAAAACATTTTAGATGAAAACTAATCAGTTAAGTCTTGTTCTATTTTTTTTCATATTTCCATTAAGCTATTTATCTCAAACTGAGGATAACTACGTATTTAAAAGTTTAGATGAAGCATTACTAAAAATAGAAAAGGTAGAATATTTAGATCTTTCAGGAAAAAAACTTAATGAAATTCCTAAAGAAGTTTATAGCTTGTTTCATTTAAAAAAGCTAATACTAAATAGAAACAAAATTTCTATTATTTCCTCTGAAATTAAACAACTTAAAAACTTAGTCCATTTGGAACTCTCTCGAAATCGTTTTACATCATTCCCCTTGGAATTAACATCTTTAAAAAATTTAAAAGTTCTGGTGCTAAGTAGAAACCACATAACAGCTATCCCAAAAGAAGTTACCAACCTTAAAAAACTAGAAAATCTTGATCTTTGGTCAAATAAAATTGGAAATCTTCCAAACGAAATAGGCCAACTTAAAAATTTAAAATCCTTGGATTTAAGGGTAGATCCTTTGAACGATAAAGTTCAAAGAAAAATAATCAGCTTATTGCCAAATGCAAAAGTGCATTTTTCTAAACCATGTAATTGTGGATATTAATTACATTCAATATGTGGATATAAATCCAACTCTGTAAGTAAATTTCGATAAAAAGGAGTATTGATATTAGGAAGACAAAATTTATAACCACTTGTTTTTTGTCCTAAACACAACTCTAATATAGTTCCAGCTGACATGGAACAAACTAACTCTGTCTGATACTTACTGGCAAATAAGCCAATCCCATTATTGACATTAGTGAAAATTGGTCTTTCTGTTACAATTCCAGTAACAGGCTCATTCACTTCCATATAGGTATTTAAAGTTTCATTTCCTGCTGTTAAAACAAACTCAATAGCTGTACTATCAAAAGTTCTTTTGACTACCTGACTTTCTTGATCATAATTACTTAATTTACTATTGACCATTTCAAAGAAATTATTTCCTCTTATTGTTTTAGTAATATCCTCATCTCCACCTGTTGAAACACTTAACTGATGACCTAAATCCCAATCTATAAATCTAGATTTAATACTACCATCTGCTTTATGTTCGTTAAATTTAAACCTCAAAAAAAGTTCATACCTTTTACCATTCTGGGCAGTATTCCATTTTATTTGAGTATCATAAAATTCATCATCAGTTTCTAAAGTTTTGTCTGCACAACGGTAACCATTGAGCTTCAAGCTGATTCTAAATATAAAATCAAAAATCAATTGATCGCCATCAATCAGTCCAGTTCTAGCACTAAAATTTAAATCTTTATCTGGGACATTTACTCTAAGCTCATATTCATGATCCGAATTGAGGGGGTTGGCTGTGTCTGATAAAAAATATATTTTTTGAGAGTCTTCATAAAAAATTCCAGCATCAATATTATGCACATACATCTCCCGAAAAGTGTCAGTACCAATTACATCCCCTATTGAATTATACTCATCAAGCAATGCGATTAAGTAATCAAATTGCGTGCAATCATTAATGGCAGCAAAATTAACATTGTTAGTATTTCCTAAAAAAGACTTATTTATTTTGACAATTTGAGTATCTAAATCCTGATTTAATAAACCATAAACAACAGGAATTGTTTGGTAAGGGGCATTTAGTTCAAAATCTGTTTCACAAGAGCAAAACAATGAAACTATTAAAGTTAATGAAAATAAATATCTTTTCATTTTGGATTAATTTTTAATTAATTTGAGGTTCCTGTTTCTGTTTGGAGAATTAAAATTTATCATGTACCAACCTCTATCTAATTCAGCAGTGGAAAATTCTATTTGATTCTCTCCTTGATTAAAATCTTTTGAACTAATTACCTTAATTAATCTTCCTGAAGCATCTAATAAAGATATATTTCCTTCATTGATGTTATTTGGAGTATAAAACGATATCGTTGCTTTATCTATTGTTGGATTTGGATAAACCATAAGGTCATATAAACTCTCATTCTCATCTAAAGACATTACTCCGCTTAAATTGATATCGTCAATATATAAATCATTTCCACCACCATTTGTGAAGGAGAATTTAAACCTAAAATCACTTACAAAGTATGATGATGAAATTCCAGGGACAGTAATGGTTTTCCAATCACTTCCTACAGGTGTATATGGAGCAGTAGTATTTGCCATTGTTGCAATTGAAGCACTTGAAATATTTTTTCTTAGAAACCAAGTTGCTCCACAATCTTTACTGGCGTAAATTTTAAGGAAATCTGTATTGCTATTACTTCTTTTTGCAAAAGCATATTTAAAAGTAAGAGATACAGAAGACATATTGGAAAGGTTTAAAGCATTACTTATTAACTCATCTTTATTGCCTGTTATTCCCTGAGAATTATCTAACATTACTGACTTAATTCCTGATGAACTTGCACTATTAGTGATTTGAAATTCGGGACCACTAGAATTATCATTAGTAATAGACCAATCAGAATTTGAAATATTTGAAGTATTTTCAAAACCTTCAAAGTAAGGAATAGACATTCCCACAGTGGTGGTATTATTAGAATTTATACCGGTGTAGGAATGATTACTTGAAGACCACAAATTATTTCTTCCTCCAGTATTGGAAAAAATTGCAGCTCTCATTCTATTTTTTTGACCAACAGTAAACATTTTGGTACAATATGAATAATCCATATAATTTTCAACATTATCGACGATATCAAAACCCCAATAGCTATTATCATTGGAACAAGTATTTGAAGTTAGATTACATGAATTAACACCGATACATCTTGGAGTATCACTGACCCCATCGTCATCTGAACAGCTAGAAGTATTTCCGGGATTATTATTGGGTCCCCAAGTGTGCTCTAAATTTAACCAATGACCCACTTCATGAGTTAGAGCTCTGCTTCGGTTTGAACTGGAGGAACCAATAGATCCAACATAATCATGAAGAATCCAAATCCCATTATTCATTGAAGTTCCTAGAGTAGGGTGATTACTTGGGTTGTAAGTGTAACCTGCAGCACCATCAGCATCGTTTACAACAAAAACATTCAAATATTTATTGCCTGGCCATGTGCCATTATACACATCATTTCCAGACACAATTGCAGAAACTTGAGCATTTCCATTCGCACCATTATTTGTGATAGCATTTGAAGTTCTTGTAATTCCATTAAAACATTGATGAGGGCCATCAGGTGCTTTTGTTGCTAAAGCAAATTCAATTTCAACATCAGCAGGCATTCCATTGAATACAGATTGAACACCGTTTGCATCTTGATTTTGCTTCCTAAAATCCCTATTTAATATTTCCATTTGGTCTTCAATCTGAGCATCAGAAATATTACCCTGACTTCCGTAATAAAGAATATGAAAAACTATGGGAATGGTATAAACTACCTTGGCTTTTGAGCTGTTTGAAATACTATCTTCGGTTTTCTTTAAAAAACGCTGATCTTTAATAAAGCTTTTTAAAAAATCAGGGTTTTTTTTCATCTCATTCATCACTTTATGTGTCTTACAATACTCCACATTCTCACCATCTCTACAGTTATCTTTATCAATTATATGAGCAGTACCAGTTTGAGCTGAAAAAGTAAAAAAAAGCGCTAAAAAAGTAATAGAAAATATATACTTCATGTTGCAATTTACAAATTTAACAACTAAGAGCATGATTTAGATCTGAAGTTAAATCTTCAGCATCTTCAACTCCAACACTCAATCTAATCAAAGAATCAACTAATCCTGACTTGATTCTTTCTTCTCTTGGAATAGAAGCATGAGTCATTGTCGGAGGGTGTCCAATTAAAGATTCTACACCACCTAAAGATTCTGCTAACGCAAAAAGTTTGGTATTACTGGCAATTCTTTTGGCTTTTTCAATATCATCACCAACTAAGGTAAATGAAATCATTCCACCAAATCCACTCATTTGAGATTTAGCTATCTCATGATTAGGGTGAGATGTAAATCCAGGCCAATAAACTTTATCAACTGCAGGATGATTATTTAAAAAATGAGCTATTTTTTCTCCATTTTCACAATGTCTTTGCACCCTTAAATGAAGTGTTTTAATTCCTCTTAATACCAAAAAAGAATCCATTGGCCCACAAACCGCTCCACTTGAATTTTGTATTCTATACATTTCTTGAGCTAAGTTATCATCATTGGTCACTAAAGCACCCATCACCACATCAGAATGTCCACCTAAATATTTGGTTACAGAATGCATTACTAGATCAGCACCAAGCTCTAAAGGACGTTGTAAATATGGTGTAGCAAATGTATTATCAACACCTACTAAAATATTTTTTTGGTGTGCTAATTCACAAACAGATTTAATATCAATGATATTTATCATGGGATTTGTTGGAGTTTCAACCCATATTAACTTTGTATTTACATTAATTTTTTTCTTAATGTTAGAAATATCAAGCATATTTACAAAGTGGAACTTTATCCCATATTTTTCAAAAATTGTTTTAAAAATACGATAAGACCCACCATAAAGATCATTAGTTGAAATTACCTCATCTCCGGGGTTTAGCATTTTAATAACACAATCAATTGCTGCTAATCCGCTTCCAAAACATGCACCGTATTTACCACTTTCTATTGCTGCTAAATTACTTTCTAATGCAGCTCTTGTTGGGTTACCAGTTCTGGAGTATTCAAAACCTTTATGCACACCAATTTCTTCCTGTATGTAGGTAGAGGTTTGGTAAATAGGAGTCATTATTGCTCCGGTTGCTGAATCAGGGTGCACCCCTGCATGGATAACTTTAGTATTAAATTTCATTCTTTTATTTTATTAAGTTCACAAATCTAATTATTTAATATATTCAAATTAACTTGTTAAAATAAATTGAAACAAAAACTATTATTTGCCCATCTGGCGCTTTTTGGAGCCAACCTTATTTATGCATTTAATTATGGCTACGCAAAAGATGTAATGGATGAAGGATATCTACCGCCATTTACATTTATACTTTTTAGAGCAGTAGGAGCCACATTTCTATTTTGGGTTACCTCCTGTTTCTTTTACCAAAAAATAGAAAAAAAAGATATTTGGAGATTTGCCTTATGTGGGTTTTTTGGAGTAACCGCCAACCAACTCATGTTTTTTTCTGGTTTAAGCTTGACCTCTACAATACATGCATCAATTATAATGATAAGTAGCCCAATTATTGTTAGTGTTCTTTCCATTTTTATGATTAAAGAACGAATGAATTGGAAGAAAGCAATAGGAATTGGTATTGGATTAACTGGTGCACTTGTGGTTATTCTTCATAAGAACAAAACATCGGGAAATTTTGGTATTTGGGGAGATTTATTGATTTTTCTTAATGCCTCTAGCTATGGACTTTATTTGATAAACGTAAAACCTCTAATGAGTAAATATCAACCTATCACTGTAATTAAATGGGTATTTACATTTGGCTTAATTGGAGTAATTCCATTTGGAACTTATCAGCTAAGTGAAGTCAATTGGATAATGCCTAATGATATTCTTCTCAAAATAGGTTTTGTAATTCTATTTACTACTTATTTCTGCTATTTGTTTAATATTTATGGAATAAAATATGTTAGTCCTACCATTGTGAGCACCTATATTTATTTACAACCAATTTTAACCTCATTTATTGCCCTTTTAACTGGAAGAGAAGAACTTGAATCTATTGTTGTTTTTTCCTCCTTACTAATATTTTCGGGAGTTTATTTAGTGAGTGTAAGTATGCCAAAAAAAATCAATTGATTACATTTGAGAGAAATTATCGCTCATGATACTTTCAATGACAGGATTTGGTAAGGCAGAAGTAAAACTCAAACAGCTTTATATTAATATTGAAATCCGATCTCTAAACAGTAAATTTCTCGACCTAAGTCTAAAAACACCCTCATTTCTAAAGGATATAGAACTTTCTTCAAGATCAATAATTAAAAAAGAAATCAATAGAGGAAAGGTAGAACTTACTGTTCATTATGAAAAAATAGCAGATGAAAGAAATATTGCTTTTAATAAAGATCAGATAAGTAATTATTACCTACAATTGAAAGATTTAAAAAGTGAGCTAGGTGATCATTCTGAATCAGATTTAATTGCACAAATTTTAAAACTTCCAGATGTAATTAATCATGAAAAAGCAGCATTAGACAAACAGGAAATACAAAAGATATTAGATGGTATTAAAGCTGCTTGTGATAACTTAAAAGAATTCCGATCAAAAGAAGGTAATGCAATAGGAAAAGAAATAAGCAGCTATGTGAAAAATATTCAACAAAATATTATTGAAGTTGAAAAATTTGAAAAGCAGAGACTTCCCGAAATTAAATCGAAGCTAAATAAAGCAATAGAAGAACTAAATTTGAAAGACAAATTAGATACCAAAAGATTGGAACAGGAGCTGATATACTACTCTGAAAAATTAGATATTACAGAAGAAAAAGTTAGACTTAATGAACATTGTAATTATTTCTTAAAAACAATTAACGAATCTCAATCAGGTAAAAAATTGGGCTTTATTACTCAAGAAATGGGACGTGAAATAAATACCCTTGGCTCCAAAGCACATCATTTATCAATTCAAAAAATTGTTGTCAACATGAAGGATGATCTAGAGAAAATTAAAGAACAAGTATTAAATGTATTATGATTGACAAAGGGTTTAAAGGAAAAGTCATCATACTTTCAGCACCCTCTGGGGCTGGAAAAACAACAATTGTAAAAAAGTTATTGGCATCAGGGATGCCCTTAAGATTTTCGATTTCAGCATGTAATAGAACTCAAAGACCTAATGAAAAAAAAGGTTTAGACTATCATTTTCTAAGCACTCAAGAATTTAAAACCAAGATTAAAGAAAATGCTTTTATTGAATGGGAAGAGGTTTACGAGAATAGTTTTTATGGGACTTTGAAAAATGAAATTGATAAAATTTGGCTCAGTCAAAAACATGTTATTTTTGATGTAGATGTCATAGGTGGAATTTCTCTCAAAAAATATTTCAAACAAAAAGCTCTCTCCATATTCATTAATCCCCCCTCAATTGATGTTCTTTTTTATAGACTTAAAGAAAGAGCTACAGATGATAGTGAATCACTTAAAAGAAGAATGGAAAAAGCCAAAAGTGAGTTGGCACATAAAAATAAATTTGATAAAATTATAACCAATGATCAATTAGAAATTGCTGTGCTTGAAACTACCGATTTAGTAAGAAAATTCATTAATGAAAAATGAAAAATATTGGATTATACTTTGGAACTTTTAATCCCATTCATGTTGGACATTTAGTGATTGCCAATTATATGGCTGACTATACTGAATTGGATGAAGTATGGTTAGTAGTTAGCCCCCAAAATCCTTTGAAAAAAAAGGAATCTCTTCTTGCAGATTATCATCGTTTAAATTTAGTTAGAATTGCTATTGAAGACAATACTAAACTGAAGGCATGCAATGAAGAATTTACCTTACCCATTCCCTCATACACCATTAATACCCTCGCTTTTTTAAAAGAAAAATATGGCGATTCAAAATTCCACCTTATTATGGGGGAAGATAATCTTAGATCTTTTCATAAATGGAAAAATCATGAAGAGATTATTAAGTACCATAAAATATATGTTTATCCTAGAGTTTTAACAGAACAAGAATTGTTAGAAAAAGAAAATCTAAATATGAAATTCCAACATTCTAATATAATAAAATGTGAGGCCCCAATAATGAAAATTTCTTCAAGTTTTATAAGAAAAGCAATTAAAAAAAGGAAGGACGTTCGTTACCTTTTAACTGAAAAAGTATTTGATTATGTTGAGGAGATGAATTTTTATAAATAAATTATCTTAAAAAGCACACATAAATTGCATAAGCAACTGGGAGTATAAATCCAATAACTGGATTTAGGAATTTAAAACTTCCAGAAACAAACATTGGAATAAATAGTAATATATCTACCCAGAATTCTCTTTCAAATTCAAATAACCACCAAACAGCTACTGGTGGAAAAAGTAAACAAACAAGTAATAAAGCTAAATCAGTAATGTCATCATTTTCAAAAACTTTTGGATAATTTTCTTTGATTGAAGTCATGTTGGAGACTTTTGAAATTTTCTTTTCAATCTTTTCAGTAACAAAAGATTTAATCTTATTTTTTTTGATTGACTTTGATCGATGAGTAGGAGTCTTTTTTTGATTGATTTTATTTACACTTATAAATTGTGGTTCTTTTTTTGAAGAAGGACTATAATCTTGAATTACCAGCTGATTATTTAGTGAACTTATTTCTGATTTAAATGTTGAGTTTTTTCTGTTGTCTTGTTTTTTTACATTAAAATCAGCTGTCAACTCTTTATTGTTCTTTTTTGATATGTGACCATTATTAAAAGTTACTCTTTCAGCTTTTAAAAAATCAAAAGGTTTTCCATAGTTGGTATAATGCCAAGTGGAACATGAACTTAAAAAGAAAATTATGCTATATAGTATTGAATTTCTTGTGAACTTACTCATGCTTAAATAGCTGCAAATAAAAATTTAATTATTTATAATTTCAAATAATTCATCCAATTTTGGAATTAAAACCACTTCAATTCTTCTGTTTTTCGCCTTATTTTCTGGGTCAATTGGAATAAATTCACTTCTACCAGATGCACTAATTGTAGTAGGATTCATTTGGCTATTTTTGAGCATTATTTTGACAACAGATGTTGCGCGTAATACACTAAGCTCCCAGTTATCAGCTGGATGAGAACTGGATTTCATTTTATCAGTATCAGTATGTCCTTCAACTAAAATTTCTAAATCTACTTGGTCTTCTAAAACTTTAGCCAACTCCTTTAGTGCTTTAACACCCTGGGCATCTACCTTAGTACTTCCGGAAGCAAATAATAGTTTAGCATCCATACTTACATAAACTTTACCATCTTTTTGCTCAACGGATAACCCTTTATCTTTAAACCCTAAAAGAGCTTTAGCAACTTTATCTTTAAGAGCCTTAACAATAGCATCCTTATTTGCTATAATTTCTTCTAACTCATTAACTCTTTTTTCTCTTTTGACTAATTCAATTGATAGTTTTTCTAATTCAGCTTTTTTATTGTTTAGATCTATTTCATAAGAACGTAACTTATCTTCTAAATCAAGTAAATCTGCTTTTCTCTTTTCTAAATCAGCCAATAATCGCTTTTTTTCTAATGTTTGTCCTTTTTGTAAAATTTCAAGCTGGTCCTGAATTCGTTGATTTAGTAAATCAATTTTATCATACTGCTTTTCTTTCATTCTTAATGACTTACCTAAAAGAGTAGTATCCTTAATCAATCGCTTAGTGGCCGCATTTAATTGTTCATTAAAAGATGAAAGTTCCAAATTCTCTGACTCCAAATCAGTTTTTAAAGTCTTTAAACTTTTCAGCTCTTTGGCACAAACCTCTTGCTTCTCAGCAACTTCCTCAAATTTCCTGGCAGGCACACAACCCTGTATAAGTAATCCAAAAATGGCTAGTGTGCAAATAAAATTATATCTTATCATAACATTTATATATGTATTTACAAAAATGGAACCAAAAAGACAATCAAATATTAAAAATGATTATTTTTTTAAACATTGATTTCTTTAAATCACTTTTTAGAAAGGAATACACTAGTGAAATCTCTATACTCCATACTATTCATTGGAAGAGCATGAACATTATTCTGAATTAATCTAATTTTGTGTTCATAGTAAATCGGCAGAAAAGCAGCATCAGCAATTAAAATACTGTCTGCCTTGTAATAATTACTCATTGCTTGCTGCTGATTCTTAGCATGTATTGCATTATCGTAATACTCATCAAATAATGGATTTTTATATCGGGAATGATTAGTATATGATACCTCGTCATCACTGGGAACAACTGCTCCATTAAAAATTTGAAGGAAATTCTGAGGATCTGGATAATCTGCCAACCAAGTAATCCCCCAAAAATCAGACTTTCCATTATTAAATTTATTAATGAGTTCAGAAAAGGGATAATAGTTAACCCCTATAGCAATTCCCAAATTATCTGAAAGCATTTTTTGTATTGCTTCTGCCACATTTTTATTTAAATAATTACCCTCGCTTACATCAAGCTCAACCTTGGGAAAACCTTTTCCATTAGGATAGCCTGCTTTTGCTAACAAACGCGTGGCCTCTTCAGGATTATAATCAAATCCTTTTACTTTAGTGTGATCATAATCCCCAAGGCTGGGAACCAATCCATAAATTGCAGCTTCTCCCTCACCATGAAGAGTGTATTTGGTGATTTTTTCTCTATCAATTGCTAAATTAAATGCTTTTCTAACATCAGAATTCTGAAAAATGGGCTTTAACATGTTGAAACAATAAAAAGAAGTACTTAAGCCATTGTCTTTATTACTCTGCAATTTAAATTCTGGATTTCCTCCAACTTTAGCAGAATCTAATGAAACCAGCACCTCATTCAATTCTTCTCCAGGAAGTTGATAAACCATCTCTAATTTTCCTTTTCTAAAATTGGCTAATTCTACTTTTTTATTACTGTTAAAGTATATTTTCAGCTTATCAAGATATGGCAGCGAATTGCCATTTTCGTCATTTTGCCAATAATTCTTATTTCTTATCATTGATAATTCTACATTTTCTTCAATGTCTTTATTCTTTAGTATAAATGGGCCTGTTCCTACAGTGTGAGCTCTCATTTTAGGACCATATTTTTCATATGCTTCTTTGGGATAAATAGTACAACATGATTGTGAAAGTATTTTCAAAAAATAAGAATAGGATGATATCAATTCAATTTGAATTGTTCGATCATCAATTACTTTTATTCCTTCAACACCACCATCTGGAGTGGCACCAGAAAGTGAAGCGTCATAATGCGCTTTTGCTCCAACTACAATTTCAGTAAAATAGCTGTAAGTAGAGTTACCTTCAATAGCAGAACATAGCATATCAAAACAGAACTTAACATCATTTGCATTTAATTCCCTTCCTTCTAAATTATCAAAACAAGAGTCATTATGAAAGTAAATACTGTCATGAAGAGTAAAGGTGTAGGTTTTACCATCATCACTAACATTCATTTTTTTAGCTAATAATGGCTCTACTTTTAATGTTCTTTGATTTAACTTGAATAATCCTTGATAAACCTGTAAAGCAATTCGACTAGAAACTGCATCATTAATTGAAACAGGAAACAAACTTTTAAATGAACTTACCTCATTGGTTTTAAATTCGCCACCACGGAAAATTTTATACCTTTTATCACCTTCTTTGTAGTAACCCCTTGCCTCTCTTACTTGGCCAAAACCTTCAGATACTTCATTTTTAGCAGGGGAATTACATGCAGTTATGACAAATAAACACAGTAGAATATTAATTGATTGAATGACTTTCATATTAAGAATATTATAATAACAAATATAAAACAAATCTAGTCCCATTTATAAGGTATTATTTTATTATTCATCATCAAAAACAATTCTATTTAAATTGCGTTTGATTATATTAATACTTCTTCATCTTAAATTATTTTATAATAATGCCTAAATACATTATTTTATTATTTGTATTTTTTATTTCATTAAATGGTTTTGGACAACACAAAATTTTTGACCAAAAAGTAAAGAAAATTTATGTTGAAAGTGATACTATTCAAATTGACAGCTCTAGTATTAATCCAAGAAATCTTAAAGTATATGACCGTTTTAATAATTTAATTAGTCCCTATGACTACAGCATCAACCCAACGAAGGCAGAAGTCTATTTCAAACAAATTCCATTTGATACTTTAATTTTTCGATATCAACTTTTTATTATTGACTTTAAAAAAGATTATTTCACACATGACATTAAAATAAATAGAAATAAAATTGATGATCTCTATCAACCAATAACAGTAAACGTAGCAAATGAAAATATAGATTTTTTTGAAGGAACCAATCTAAATAAAACTGGAAGTATTTCAAGAGGACTAATGGTAGGTAACAATCAAAACTTCTCATTGAACTCCAATCTTAATCTTCAATTAGCTGGTAATATTTCTGATGAAATAAAAATATTAGCTTCAGTAACTGATGATAATATTCCTATTCAACCTCAGGGAAACACACAACAACTACAAGACTTTGATCAAGTTTTTATTCAAGTTTTTAATGAAGATTGGAAACTAACTACTGGAGATTTTTGGATAAAAAATAACAATGGATACTTTTTAAAATTTAATAAACGGGGTCAAGGAATTCATCTTAAAAACAGTATCAAGAACAACAATGGATATACTATTAATACAGAAAATAGTATTGCTTTAAGTAAAGGTAAATTTTCAAGAAACGTCATTCAAGGAGTTGAAGGGAATCAGGGACCATATAGACTTAACGGAAAAGAAAACGAGTCTTATATAATCATCCTAAGTGGAACTGAAAATGTTTATATCGACGGTAAACTTCTTCAGAGGGGACAAAATTATGATTATGTTATTGATTACAATACTTCTGAAATCACTTTCACCGCTAATCACCTAATAAATAAAGACAAAAGAATAATTGTGGAATTTCAGTACAGCGATAAAAACTTTGCAAGATCTCTAATTCAGTCCAGTACATTTTTTGAAAAAGGAAATAATACATTTTATATCAATGCTTATTCAGAGCAAGACAGTAAAAATCAACCTTTGCAACAAGATATTACTTTGGAAGATCGTTTTTTATTAGAACAAATTGGAGACCAAATTGATCAAGCGATATCAACAGGGATTGATAGTAGTTCATACAATGATGGTTTAAATATGTATGCAAAAAAAGATTCACTTGGTTATGAAATTTATCAATTTTCAGTTGATGAAAATTCTGCATATTACCAACTTACGTTTAGCGAGGTAGGTCAAGGTAATGGAGATTATTTAATTAAAGAATATAACGCTCTAGGTAAGGTTTTTGAATGGATAGCTCCTGATACTTTAAATAATATAATTATTAAAAAAGGTGATCACTCTCCACTTAAAAAACTAATTACACCTAAAAAAAGACAAGTAATTAATATTGGAGGATTTTCATTAATTAACAATAAACAAATTACATACGAAATAAGTAGTTCCAATATGGACCTTAATACGTTTTCTAACCTTGATAGTGCTGATAATATTGGATTTGCAGGACTAACAAAATTAGAAATTCAAAAAAAAATCAATCAAAACTGGAATATAGATCAAGAGTATCGTGTAGAAGCAGTCAATAAAAATTACAATAGAATTGAAAGATTCAGAGCAGTTGAATTTGAAAGAAACTGGAATATTCAACAACTTATTATTGAAGATGACCAGTTAATATCATCCGGAAAGATCAACTTAAAACATAAAGATAACGGTCAATTAACTTATGGAATAAATTCTTATTTAATTAAAGATAATTTTCAGGGCTATAAAAATGATATTAACCTTAATTGGAATAGATTACTCTTTGTCAAATTCAAAGGAAGCCTACTTAATACTAATGGCGCATACAACAGTAATTTTTTAAGGCATAAAACAGATTTATACGTACCAATAAAAAAAATAAAAATTGGATTTAAAGATATTCATGAAAAAAATGCTTTTTACAGTGCTGACACTTTGAACAATAATAGCTACAGATTTTATGATTGGAAAATCTATTTAGCAAATCTAGATTCTAATAAAAATAATATTCAATTTTATTATCAACAACGATACGACTGGTTTAAAAATAGAGATTTACTGAAAAAAGCAACAAAGGCAATTAGCCCTGGAGTCAAAATAATTTTGAATCAAACCAAAAAGTTTAAACTTAACTATAATCTAGCATACCGATCACTTGATATTTTAGATACCACATTGACCAATATAAATGCAGAAAATTCATTAACAAGCAGACTTAACTATCAGTTGAAATTATTTAATGGTGGTTTATATACCAGTTCTTTTTTAGAGTTAGGATCTGGACTTGAACTTCAAAAAGAGTTTATATATCTTGAAGTAACATCTGGACAAGGAGTTTATACTTGGAATGATTATAATGAGGATGGGGTCAAAGACCTTAATGAATTTGAAATAGCTGTATTTTCTGATCAAGCCAACTTCATTAAAGTATTTACTCCAAATAATAATTACGTTAAAATTTATAGTTTCCAATACAATCAAAATATAAATATCGATCCTAAGCGAATTTTCAACAAAAAAAGTTTAATGGGAAAAGCATTAAAACTTTTTTATAATCAAACATCAATAAGCACTCAGAAAAAAACAGATAGTCTTGATTTTCAAACACTCATTAATCCACTAGTAGATGCTGACAATTCAATTATTCAACAAATGTCAAATAATTTGAGAAACAGTTTATTCTTCAACCGTTCAAGTCCAAAGTACAGTATTGAATATGTGACTCAATTATTTAGCAATAAAAATCTTTTAATTAATGGAACTGACTTTAGGGCTACAAAAAAAGAGCAAATTAAAGTACGATGGAATATCAATAAAACACTTATGATCAACGCTCAAATAGGAAGTGGATTTAAAAGAAATTCTTCAACTTATGCTCAAAATAGAAACTTTAATATTTCTGAAAAAGAAACAAAAAATCAATTTTCTTACCAACCAAATACCTTATTTAGAATCAGTGTCAATGGAAGATATTCTGAGAAAACAAATTCTGTTGAAATGGGCAATGAGAATGCTTATATTTCTGACTTTGGCATCGAACTTAGAAGAAGTAAAAGAGATAAAGCGTTAATCAATGGAGATTTTCACATTGTAAATATAAAATATAGTGGAGAAAGTAATAGTTCAGTAGGTTTTGAAATGTTGGAAGGTCTTCAAGAAGGAACCAACCTTACTTGGAAACTCAGCTTTCAAAAAAACATGTCGAATAATGTTCAATTATCAATAAATTATAACGGTAGAAAATCAGAAAATAGCAATTCCATTCACACTGGGGGAATGCAACTAAGGGCTTTCTTTTAATCAAGCTTTAAAACTGCAAGAAAAGCTTCTTGTGGAACCTCTACTTTACCAACTTGACGCATTCTTTTTTTACCTGCTTTTTGCTTTTCAAGTAATTTTCTTTTTCTTGTGATATCCCCACCATAACATTTAGCAGTAACATCTTTTCTCAATGCCTTTATCGTTTCTCTAGCGACTATTTTTGCTCCAATTGCTGCTTGAATTGGAATTTCAAATTGCTGTCTTGGGATAAGTTCTTTTAGTTTTAAACAAATCTTTTTACCAAGGGTAAATGCATTAGTTCTGTGTACTAAAGCAGAAAGGGCATCTACTTGTTCAGCATTTAGTAAAATATCAAGCTTGATTAGATCTGACTTTCTATATCCAGTAGGAGAATAATCAAAAGAAGCATAGCCTCTACTAACAGATTTTAAACGATCATAAAAATCAAAAACAATTTCAGAAAGTGGCATATGAAAACTTAGCTCAACTCTATCCTGTGTTAAATATACTTGATTCGTCAATTCTCCTCTTTTTTCTATGCAAAGATTCATTACTGTGCCCACATACTCAGATTTGGTGATTACTTGAGCTTTTATATACGGTTCTTCAATCCATTCCACCTTAGAAGGATCAGGAAGTTCAGAAGGATTATTTACAATCATTTCTTCCAGTTCCTTCTTTAAATAGACCTGATAAGAAACATTAGGAACTGTTGTAATCACCATCATATTAAACTCTCTCTCCAAGCGTTCTTGGATAATCTCCATATGAAGCATTCCTAAGAAGCCACATCTAAAACCAAAACCCAAAGCAGCAGATGATTCTGGCTCAAATACTAAAGAGGCATCATTTAATTGAAGTTTTTCCATAGATGCTCTTAATTCTTCATAATCATCAGTATCTACTGGGTAGATACCAGCAAATACCATTGGTTTTACATCTTCAAACCCTTGAACGGCTTTTTGACATGAATTTTCAATAGATGTTATGGTATCTCCTACCTTGACTTCATTTGCTTTTTTAACACCACTAATGATATATCCAACATCCCCAGATCTAAGCTCTTCTAAGGGAGCAAGATCCATTTTTAGCACCCCTATTTCATCAGCATTATATGTCTTTCCAGTATTGAAAAATTTAACTTGCTGACCTTTCTTCATGACTCCATTAAAAACTCTATAATAAGCAATCACTCCTCTGAAAGGATTAAAAACAGAATCAAATATCATAGCCTGAAGTGGTTCATTATCACTTCCTTGAGGAGAAGGTATTTTTTTTATTATTGCTTCAAGTATATTATCCACTCCAAGACCAGTTTTACCACTAGCTTGAATAACATCTTGTTCGCTACATCCAATTAAATCAATAATTTGGTCAGTTACTTCCTCTGGCATTGCGCCTGGTAAATCCATTTTATTTAAAATAGGGATGATTTCTAAATCATTTTCAATAGCAAGGTATAAATTTGAAATAGTCTGCGCTTCAATTCCTTGAGATGCATCAACAATTAATAGCGCACCTTCACAAGCCGCAATTGATCTAGAAACTTCATAAGAAAAATCAACATGTCCTGGGGTGTCAATTAAATTTAATTTGTATGACTCACCATCAAAGTCAAAGTCCATTTGAATTGCATGACTTTTGATGGTAATTCCTCTCTCTCTTTCAATATCCATATCATCAAGAGCTTGATCTTTCATTTCTCTATCAGAAATGGTACCCGTAGTCTGTAGTAACCTATCTGCTAGAGTACTTTTACCATGATCTATATGAGCGATAATACAAAAGTTTCTAATTTTCTTCATTGTTGGCAAATGTAGTACATTAACTTGTTGAGAAAAGGATTGATAAATTTTTTTCGTTACACAATATTTTTTTGTTTAACTACTTTGAAATAATTATATCATAATGGGCTTGTATTTAAAAAAATTAACCGCTTTATTTGTTTTGATTATATGAAAGTTACAGATTACATAAAAGATAGAAAAAACACCATTTTTTCTTTTGAAATTATTCCTCCTTTAAAGGGAAAAGGAATCGAAGATATATGCAAAGGAATTGACCCATTAATGGAATTCAAACCACCATTTATAAATGTTACCTATCATAGAGAGGAATATGAATATAAAAAAATGGGTAATGGTTTGCTTAAAAAAGTATCAGTAAGAAAAAGACCTGGAACAGTTGGAATATGTGCTGCATTAATGAATCGGTACAAAGTAGATGCCATTCCACATATAATCTGTGGTGGATTTACAAAAGAAGAAACTGAGAGTGCTTTAATTGATTTAAAATTTTTAGGGGTTGATAATATTTTAGCTTTAAGAGGAGACCCAATGAAAAATGAATCTTCGTTTGTTCCAGTTGATGGAGGAAATACCTATGCTTTAAATTTGATTGAGCAAATTAAGGAAATGAACGATGGACAATATTTATATGAAGAAACAAAAAACAGTCCT
>MDTC01158476.1_pt1 | contig 22675 bp, 11 predicted proteins | sample 811181 | NCBI WGS metagenome assembly MDTC01 (sample SAMN05326644, study PRJNA326480) | marine metagenome | isolation source: seawater | place: Pacific Ocean: North | collected 2011 | reverse complement strand
CAGCACCATCGTAATTCGGATCGTAGTTTGGATCCGTTGATCCATCATCTACATAGTTTGGATCAGTACCGTCGTAGTTCGGATCGTAGTTTGGATCCGTTGATCCATCCAAAGATTCTTCGCTTGCCAGTTCAGGATCGGAAGTATCGTAATCTGGGTATGTGGAATCATAATTCGGGTCGTTCGGATCAGTGGGATCGGTCCCAGAAGTTGTATCTCCAACCCTACGATCGTCGGTTGATCCATCATCTACATAGTTTGGATCAGTACCGTCGTAGTTCGGATCGTAGTTTGGATCCGTTGATCCATGATATTCGGGAGCTGTAAAAGATCCGTCTTCGCCAGGATCAATTATTTCATCATCGTCTGTAGGAGCATAATCATTTTGTGACTGACCTAAAAAGGATAATTCCTCGAATACGGCCATAGATTCAGAGAAGAAACTGCTGGCCATGGCTACCTCTGCAGAGACAATCAAATTTGGGTCAATTGAACCTGTAAAAGAATGATCCAATAGGAAGGTCAAAGTTTGCAAATCGGCACTCGCATCCAAATCATCGCCTTGAGGAGGCTGGGAATCGGGATTCTCTGCAATAGGTCCTTCAGATAGGTCGCTTATAACCCGCTTGAGCTCGTCGCTGGACAAACCGAGGGCAAATAACTCTTCTGCCAAGGGAAGAGGAATTTCAACAACAGGAACATCAGACGCATGAAGGTCACCGAGGAACCGAGCGGCTTTTTTCTGATTTTCGGTAAGAAGTAATCGACCTCCTTCGTCTCTGGTAGTTAATTCATTGGCAAGTACGAACTCCAACCAAGACGGATCTGTGTCAAATATTTCAAGGGAACTAAATCCAGGAATCCCCACCGATTCTCCTAACTCCTTAAATGCGTAAAGTGCCTCCAAGTTAGTAATATTTTTAAAGAATATGAACATTAATTGCTCGTCATAAACAAAAATCTCTTTCTCCTCAGTCTGTTCCTGACCGTTCCCATCCAGTTCAGGAACGCCGTTATCATCCAATTTAGGAATTACGATAGTTTCAAGACCACCAAATTCATTTGCGAAATCATTGACATCGTCAAGTTTGTCAAGATTGGCAAAGACCAAATCTAGAAATTCAGGATTGTCCTTGAATTTTGATGCTGTGGCAGAAATATCGGCGGCGATCTCTTTATTATCCTCAAAGACCTGATGGTATTTTGGGTCATATTCGTTAATGAGCTTAACGAAACCGGTATCGGCCATGGTACTTTCGGGGTTAGTAAATAGTGGTTGGATAGTACTACCGCTTAGCTTGAGGTCGTTTAAAACATCAAGGAAGGCATCGGCTTTGTGTGCGAATTGGAAAATGACTTCAATTCGAGAAGGCTCATATTTGAATTCATCATAAAGTTTAGTAAGAGAACTAGCTTGGCTTGGATTGGCAAAAATGATGTCTCGATGAATTGGGTTGGTTGTTACTAAACTTCTTATGTCACGAAGTACAGTATCTCTTTTAACCCCCTCAAAGCGGTTCACAATCGAAAGCAAATCTTCTGACTTATCCAAATTATTAAAAAGGAAGTTTAATTGCCCCTTTTCCTCAACGAGTCCTTCCACATTTCTGTCCAAGCGACTTGTTAAGTCATCTAAAACTTCGAGCTTATCCACATTCTCAAAAACAGCATTCAACTTTTTCGGAGATGTGAATAACTTTTCAGTGAGCGATCGGTAATAAGAAAGATCCGCAGACTTAGTAGCTTCGTCTATTTCTGCGTTATCTAAATGATCATAGATTTGATTTAGTTTTGATTCATCAAACTTAAGTTTATCAGATAATGCCACAAGATCATCAAGAGAACCAATGTTTGCAAATGCAGTTTCGACTTTCTTTTGATCCTCCCCGATCACTTTGTTTAACTCCAAAAGATTATCCAGTTGGTCCGAATTTTGCAGAAATTCATCACGCAAATCATCTTTTTTGGCAATTTCTTCAGGAGAATCAGTTTCCAATATTTTAATCGCTGGGCTATCTAGGATGAAAAGAACATCACCTGCCCTATCTGGCTCTACTGCAAAACTGGTATAATCTTGAGCCCCATCAGGTGCTGTATCAGTAACGCCGAGCTTCTTGTTTGCTGCAGAAATAGCAACACCAGTAGCCAAACCAGTATCCGGATCTAGGATTTCACTAAAGGAATAAATACCATCAACAGCGTCGGTAGAACCCGTAAGGGTATTTACCTGCTCTGCCGTGAGTTGGTAAACATTTCCACCTTCGGCATCGTTAATGTTTTGAACGCCAGCAAAATATTGCTCATCCAGATCACCAAGGCTGGTAACTGTATCGATTTCGACAGTTTGCTGATTTGATGAATCGACAGAATAAAATTCCTCAAAGTTCAAGCTAAGGTCTTCGAATCTTTGACCTTGCAATGTACCCAACGCCCCCGAAGCAATAACTTCGTCAAAGTCAAAGTCGTCTCCTCCACTACTCAAACTATCAAAAATCCCACCTTCTGATGCGGAATCTTCACTTTCGAGAAGAACAGCTACCTGTGCTGCTTGTTCAGCATTATCTAAGACAGCATTTAGGGCAGTAATACTTTTTTTCTTCGATTCAGCAAATGATGTAATCCCATCGGGTATGCTGATTTCTAAACTTTCCAAAGAGGAGAGGATTGCATCAACTTCATCAATGGTTTCTGCAAAATCTAAATCTTCTTGAGCTTGAGATATAGCGTCTTGGGCTTCTTGGGAAAGACCATCATCAACGACAACGACTTCAGCAACTGCAGCTGTTGAAGCGGCGACTTCGGCCATCACTTCGATACTGGCAAAGGCAAGTGCAGCATTTATCTCTTCTTTTACTGGAAATACAATCATCCAGTGATCCACTGCAGAATTTGTGATATCGGGATCATAATCAACAAGTAACTCACGAACTTTATCTTCAGTCTTGGCTCTAAAGATTTTAGTTTTGAGATCAGAATCGGTTATTGCATCAGGAAGATTATCAGAAAGTAGAGTTTTTAATTCACTTATGCTGTCCTTGGTCTGAGCAGCTTCACGAAATTCTGTCGATACAGATGCTTGCTCTGCTCTAGCCGCAACTGCTTTTGCTTCCTGCTTCTTAGTATCCATTTGTTTAGCAACACTAATGATACTGAGGTTTTTCTTCCGACTAGTTACAAAGTTTGAAATTGTCTCAGGGACTTCTTCTCCATCATCCAAGATGAGTTTATAGGTATTAAGTGCCTCATCTACTTGAGCAAGGGAAGTAGCAGTGCGAAGATCTTCAGTGAACTGCTCTTCAGCTAATCTTCTTTGTTCAGCTGCGAGCCTGACAGCTTCGATTTCTGCCTGAATTGCAGCTTGTTCTTCAGCCGAGGCAGTAGCCAATTGTTGCTCCAGAGCTTGTGCAGCGGCTTCTGCAGCAGCGGCTTCCTCGGCGGCTTTATCTTCGGCAGCCTTTTTAATGGCTTCCTCTTCTCTAATAGTATTAGCCATCGCAACCGCTTGGTCTGCATTACGTAATAGAGCAGCTTTTGTCTCGGCATCTGCTCCCTCTGCAGCTTCAAGAACTGTAGCAACAGATTCTGCATTGGCTGCATTGGCTGCAACCGTCTCCATAACCTCTTTCTTCGCCGCTTTCTTAGCAGCTTCAACTTGGGCTGAGATATCCTCTAAATTGGCCAAGATAGCTTCCAATTCAGTAATTGTTTGAGACGCAGTTATTGCTTCAGTCTGCTCTGGAGCTAATTCAATTGCTTTTTTCTTGGCCGCATCTAACTCAACTGCATCTGCTGCTTGTTTTGCTTTTAAGAGTGAATCTGCCTCATTTGCATTTTCAAGAAACTGGGTGACATCTACCCCTTCATCTGCGGCAGATGAAACAACTTCACTAAGCTCTGTTGCCTTCTCTGCATTTTCCAAAACATTAGTAAGCAAGGTGGCAGCACCACCGTCTGCACCACCAGACTCGACAGCTTTATCAACTAGAATTTTCAAGTCATCTGCTTTATCAGCATTATTCAAAATATTATCTAGGTCGGAACCACCACCGTTATCTTGAACACTTTTCGCCACCTCAACAACCGTATCAATTTTTTCAAAAACATTCTTGGAATTTATCTCCTCAATTCGATTATCGATAAGATTTTGCAAGAGGCTCAAGCTTTCACCGGAAAACTCTTCCCCATCTACATTACCGCTTGATCTCCATCCATTTAGAGTAGCCTTGTCCTCTGCAGTAAGTATCAATTCTTCAACCTCAAAGGAAACAAAGGCTCCAGCAGCCTCCGCCTCAGCAGCTTGTTTTTCGGCGGCGACTTTTTTGGCATCGCTTGATTTAACCACATTAAACAACACATTCAATTTTGCAGTATCCTGAACAGCCTCTCCTTCACCTTCGCCTCCACCAGTAGAAGAAGACTCAACGACCTCAGCAAGTTTTTCGGCTTGATCAGGATTTTTAAGCAATGCCGTTAGAGTAGACGAATCACCCGAAGAAAGCGATTGAGCAGCATCAACAACCTTTTTTAAGTCTTCGGCCTTGTCTGCGTTTTTAAGAAGACTTCCAAGATCCGCTTTATTTTCGGCAGCAGCATCGGCTTCAGCTTTGGCTGCAAGTGCTGCAGCATCTGCTTCGGCTTTGGCTGCTGCTGCTGCTGCTTGCTTGGCAGCTCGTTCAGATTCATCCGCAGTGAGAATATCTTTCTGGGCATTTGCCAGAGTCGTGAGATCTAAGCCAGTAATATATTCAGCAAGGTGTGCTTCATTGAAAGCTAAAATTAATGCATCTATATCAGCGGTCGTTTCAGCATTTTCTATGGCCTCAAGTTTAGCTTGATAATCTGCTGTGGCTGCTTGTTTAGCAGCAGCAGCAGCCTCGATCTCGGCATTTTTATCGACCATTTCCTTCAACGCAGTGGCCTGGTCTGCATTTTCAATCATGTTATCAAAACCAGTATCAGCAGCCTTAGCTTCAGCTTCGGCCTTGGCACGCTCTGCAGCGGCAGCTTTAGCCTGAGCACGTGCTTCTGCTTCGGCCTTTGCAGCCGCAGCCGCGGCAAGCTTTGCTTCCCTCTCAGATTCAGAAGCATTTAGTATTTCTTTTTGTGCATCGGCCAATGTGGAAAGATCTAAACCATCTCTGTTTGCTTCGGAGTGTGTATCATTAAAAGCAGCGACTAAAGCATCTATATCAGTAATTGATTCGGCAGCTTCAATCTCAGCAAGCTTTGCCTGATAGTCGGTAGATGCAAGTTTCTTGGCTTCAGCCGCAGCTGCTTCAGCCGCAGCTTGTTCCTCAACTTCAATCGAAGCTACCGCTAAATCAGATACAGTTTCTAAGTTGCCGAACACATTTTCTTTTTGTGCAGCAGATGCCTCAGCTTTGATTGCCACTCTGCGAGCTTCGGCGTTGGCAGATAAATCTAACCCATCCGATGTAAGTGTAGCAACAATTTCTGCATCATGTGCATTTGTAAATTCAGTAACCAAGGCATCAACGCTGGCAGAATCAGCTGCTGCCTTAATTGCTTGAAGTTTTTCAGAGTAATCATCAGTTGCGGCCTTTTTCTTGGTAGCAAGCTCTTCAGCTAGACGTTTCTCTTCAGCTGCTAACCTGGCAGCATCTAACTCAGCTTGAATTTGGGCTTGTTGTTCGGCTGAAGCTGAGGCAAGTTGCTCCTCAAGTAAGCGGGCAGCTTCAGCAGCTGCAGCTGCTTCCTCTGCTGCTTTTTGTGCTGCTGCTTCTTCCGCAGCTTTTTTGGCCGCAGCTTCCGCAGCTGCTTGGGCGGCAGCCTCTTCTGCAGCCTTTTTATCCTGTTCTGCTTTATCTACACTCTTGACAACTTTAAATACGCCCAAAACCTTTTTCTCGCCCTGCTCAGAATCAGTCTCTTTCGTGGTTTCCGCAGAGGCAACCACCTGGGCAACTTCGTCGGCCTTTTCGGCGGTACGAAACATTGCAGTCATCGTATCTTTGCCATCTTGGCTGACTTCATTATCTCCATCGGATGATCTACGATCCGAAGCAAAGGCATCTTTGGCCACATCAATGACTTTCTTAAGGTTGCTCGCCTTGTCAGGGTTACTAAAAACAGCGTCCATGTTTTCTGCATTCTTCGCCCCGATCTCGTTGGCATCTCCAAGAACGGCTAATAAATCTCCAGACTGATCAGAACTTTCGGCAAAAGCGGAGATTTTCGAGGAATCCTTTAAACCAAGGGCTTCAGATTCTTCCGTAACATCGACCACATTTCCAAAATTGGAAACGAGATCGCTTACAAAAGTGGTTTCATCCTTATCCGAATTATCACTCCTTCTGCCAGCCCGCCTCTCTGCTTTTTTCTGATCCAGCATTTCAGCAGCAGTTCCAGCAACTTCAACATAGGTATCAGCCTTGGCTGCATCTTCGGGGTTTTCCAAATCAAGAATTCCTGCTTTCTCCAAAGCTACTGCTTCCGTACCATTTTCATCATCTCCAACCCCTTTGGCAGAGGCTTGCCGTTCATCATCGGATTCATTCAGTTCATCTTCTGCAGGAGCTTCCTCTTCAGGATTAGACTCAGGGGCATCTGTGGGCGGAGGACCATCTACAGCTTTACCCGTGGCTGCACTTGCCTGGTCTACCTCTGCCTGAATCGCTTTCATCACTGCCGCAGGCACTCTGCCAATTTTTATGGGAAGTGTCATTCCGGATGCACTAATTCCCGATGCAAGACTCTGACCAGGCCCCAGCATCGTGGGTCGACCTCCTCCTTTGGGCATGTAAGAAATCTGCCCTTTAAGCATTTGAGTTGTTTGGTTGATTGTTCCATCTGGCATTTGGACGACTTTCATGCGAGGAATCGTACCTCTAATACCAGCAGTGCCCACTGGAGAATCGATGTTAAAACTGGATTCTTTTTTCAGTTTTTTGACATCCACAACCATATCCCCCAAACTTAGATCAATAACCGTTTCAGAGGGACTCGGTTCGTCTGCTCTGGCAGACAATTTACCAACTGCTTTGGGGTCAAACTTTTCTTGAGCAAATTTTTTGATATTTAGAACCGAGTCCTCTTTAAGGGTAGTGATCGTACCCGATGAAAAAAGCAAAACGACTTTAGATCCTTTTCCGGTTTCCACAGTATGACCGTCAAAGATCATGCCTCCTACTTTTACACGATCTGGAGGTAACAGGGTGCCGGAGTCGTTATTTTTGACGGAAACTTGCCCCTCCATGCTAGCAATGATTATCGCCCCTTTCGAACCAACCGCAAAAACCTGACACAGAAAAGATAAAGAAAGTAGTGGGAAAAATAAAAAATAAACTCTCATGATAGCTAGGTAAGGGTTGGTGTGTACTAAATACCTTAGCCAATTCGACTAAAATGATACAAGGAAATTATGGTGATCTAAATTTATATACTTTCCCCCATGCATTTGAAAAAACTTTTTCGAAATAAGTATTATCCAAATTTTCCATGAAATATCCCTGCACTAATAGGCTATTAAACGCTTCATCATCCATAAAAAACCATGCCTGTCCAATTTGGTAACCCATTCCGGGAATCTTTACTTTTTCACCGCCTTCAAAATTAATATTTTCTTTTAAGGAGTTGTATGAAGCGACTGCCGATAAAGGCAGTCGGTGAATTTTTGCAATTTCACTAATTGATTTGCCACCATCTGGAACCAAATAACTTCGATCCCCGCTGAAATAGGGAATGCTAGTCTGAATGAGATGAAATCTAGCTCCTTCTTTTTCAACGGATGGAGTATTCATCAATTCAGCCGTTCTCGGATCATGTAGCTTACGATGAAAAGAAAAGGGAATTGGATTAGGAGAATTGGGAAGAGTAGCAAGGTTTTGCGATAAATCCGCTTCTATCTTATACCCCCCTCGCATGTTCAAAATAATTTTAGAACCTTTACTTGTGACCCAGTCTGCTTGGGTGAAAAAAGGTTGTTTTCTTGGGTCAGCACCTTTTGAAAAAAGAGGATGTGCATAAACCTCCGCATCAAAACGAGATAATAAATACCTTCTTGCAAAGGATGAACGAAAAGTATCCGCAGAAACAATTATTAACTCATTGAGATGGGGAATATGAACCAGTCTTCTGCCCACGGTTGGGTCGTATTTCATTGCTATCTGCATACCATCGATCCTCAATGAATCGATGGTTTTTGCAGGACCACCTTGTGGATCAACTTCAAAGGCCTGCCCATATGAGATCATTCCTTTCTGTACGCCATCGACCAAGAGGTCACCCCGTTGATTCAAACGATAAGCTCCATTAAAAACATAGGATGAACCCTCTCTTCTTCCGCCACGAAGGATTAACATGGGCGGCTCTTTGATGGAGGATGAATTAGCCCCATCATTACCCGAAAAATAAAGATTTCTTGAACTAAAGCTCAAAATTGTGGGAAAGATTCTCAAAATTTCGTAAGGCAAGAAAAGAAATGTCTCACGTGTCTTAGGAGGCAGAGGAAAGTCTGTTCTGGCGGCATCATGCAATAGTCCCTGGTAAAAAGCCTGATCGGGTGTACCATCCTTAAAGATTGCCTGTACGGCAGTTAGAAAATCACTTTTTCCATTCTGCTCTTTCTGCTCTTGAAGGTTGACATATGTCTCGGTCTTCAGCCTAGCTAAATTAAAGGCTTGTACCGGAGATGTTGAACGAAGAATTTCAGAACTGAGAAAATTATCTACAGTTTGGTGTGCAGGGGATGTAAAGGTTCTAGTATTGCCATAATACCAACAACCAGACCCGTAATCCCACCAAGTCACAACAAAGTCATCAGGATCCGAAGCTTGGTTCAATTTATTAAGAACTTCCATCGTCTTAATTGGATAAACAACATGGGAATGATAATTTGCAGCATGTTGTAAATTTGGGGATGCAAACCATAAAACAAGGAGTCCAACAACTCCCCAGGTACCCCAACCTGCCCTCCTCTTAAAACTTTCCTCATCCATTCGCTTTTTAGCAATTAGCCAAATCATTCCCCAAACAAGAACAATAAGTAAAAAAACTAAACCAATCGCTGCATAATTACCGACATGAACAGTAAATCGTAGACCAACATTTCCCTGAAAACAATTATAGGCAATCGCCAAAAATGGAACAGTAATACAAAATTCCCAATGCCGAAGTATTAATATACCTAATCCTATTAATCCTAGAATAGAAGCAGGGATAACTAGACCGGCATTTTTCAAACCCTCGGGCATACATCTGGGGCAAGAACAGGTCGGGGTGTCCGCAAGAATTCTATTGCGGACAACTTCTTGAGGTATCTGACTCGCTTCCCGAATAGTGGTTTTAACATCTAAAAACTTTAGTGCTTCCGCTTCAGCAACCATAGTTGCTCCCGTTTTACCAACAACAGAATAGCTTTGCAGTTTACCTGTTATCTTGAACCATGTACCGGAAAAGGGGCCAACATTTGAAAAAGGTAAGGCTCCTAAAACTAGTAAGCCAAGTAAGATTATTGATACGACAGGTAAAGCTTTTGTCTGAGAAATGACCCTCAGAATTTTAGAAGCTTTTTGGGTAACCGGAGAAAAAAGTGTGACCAATAAAAAAACAAGTGGTAACAAACCTAAAAAAAACAACTCTGGTGAACGCTCAACTACTCCACCATATGACCAACTTTCGACAAATAATACCCAACACAAAATAAGAATGGAAGAAAAGGTAAATGGACTATTTAAACCATTTGAAATATTATTCAAAAAACTTCCTTTTTTTCGATTTAACCAAGAGTCCAAGATACAAAGTCCAATTTGATAGCCCATAAAACCTAGACAGAGCGTGCAAGTGACCGCCTGAATCGATCCATATAAAAATCTTCCCAGAAATAAGGAAATAGCAGCACCGGCCAAATATTTGACCGATTGATGGCGTGAAGCTGCCAGTAAAAAAAAGACGGAAAATGCAGGAGATGTGATCGCAAAAATATCGGTATCGTAATAACCAGCCAAGGTGCGATTATAATAACTGTGGGTGATACCAGCCAAACAAGCTGCACCTACTCCCCATAATGTACATCGGTACAGACGTCCAATAAGAACAATTGGTATACAAACTAGACCAGAAACATATACTGGGAGCCACAAAAGAAGATGTTCGATTGAAAAATCAGGAAAAAGTTTAATGAGCCAGTAAGGAAGAGCGGTTATCATTCCATTTTGGTAAACTCCTGGTAACAAATCGTTATTTTGGTGCATCCCGAGTGCTGCTTTTTGGACTATACTTCCAAAATAAAAGCTGTCATGGGTGTTAGGCAATGCCACCCCATCCTTTACCATGTTTGGTCGTAGATAAATAGTCTCCTCGTTCTCATCTACATAATTGGCTTGAGCATAGTCTATCCACTCGAGCCTGACCCAAAAACTTAGCAAATATGTCAAGAGGATGAAACCAACCGTTATCGATATCGGTAGGTTATCTTTGGGCAATTTGATAAGGTCCTTACCGAAACCACGGTTAGTTATTGCAGAATCAATAAAGTTCATGAACTTCCCACATTACTTTACCAAGGAAGATTGGTAAAGAGTCTAGATTTAATACTTAAACTTTTTACTCAATCCTGAAAGAGATTTACTCAAATCTTTCAACAAGACATTGGTTCTATCTGCGTCGAAAGAGTTACCAAGAAGCGTTCTGGAACCTCCCTGTATTCGACTTCCCAAGTTTTTGACATGAAAGGCGTAGTCACCATTTACCATAATACCAAGAAGTTCGGCTTTTTGAGAGAAAACAAGATCACCCTTTCCTGGATTGAATGCTCCGGTCAAAAAGGCGAAGTGCTTTTCATCAACTTCTATGTAACGACCATCTTTTTCATCCCGTAAACATTTGGTCTGCCCAAATCTACCGTCTTTCACATCAACCACCACCGCGTCGTCGAATAGAAAGGGATTTTGAGGAGCCTGAAACAGTTCGATTCCCGACTTTAAGAGATCATCCGGATTGGCGTAGAGGGGGACAATCAAAATCCTCGGGTCGTCCATAAAGGCGATTTCTTTGACTTGCAGGGGAGCCTTAAGTTTAGGACCGTAAATTTGACCAGTCACCGAGACTAGCTTTCTTGTATTTAATTCTACCCTAAAAGGACTGTCTTTGGCGTGAACCAAGGCATAAACAAATTTGCCATCAACCATCAGAATAGTGTCTACCGAAAACTTGCTGTCTTGGTTGGTCTGAAAGATTCCTGCTTTGTAAGTGTAGTTTAGCTCAAGAGTAACTTTATTCTTTTCGTAACGGGTAAAAATTTCATTAACCGAGCGGGTTTGTCTCTCATTAAGTTTCCGAAAGTTTTCTTTCTGTACTTCTACAGACTCCTGCACTTCTTTTTCTACCTTTGATACGCCATCCTTGACTGTGCTTACATCTTTAGACACTTCCGACATTTTTTGTCCAACGCCAACCAATCCCTCGCCAACGGTCTTAAGATCTTTACCAACACCATCCAATCCCTGGTTTAGGCTATCGATCTTTTGATCAATCTTTGCAGTGGAAGCGAGAATCACATCAGATCTTTTCTTTTCTTCCATGAGAAGAGCCTTTGCTTCCGCAGCTGCCAATTCCTTTGCTTTAGCACGCTCTACAGATGCAGCCAATTCTAAACGGGCAGCTTCCGCCTCCTTTTCTTTTTTAGATTTGAGCTCTGCTAATTCCTCAGATTTCTTTTTAGCTTGTTCTAGGTTTTTCGCTAAAATTTCGAGCTCTTTCTTTGACGCTGCATTACTTTGGAGCAGTTCCTCTCTTTTTCTTTCAATTTCTTTGCGCTGTGCTTCAAGTTGCTGTGCTTCTTGCTTTGCCTGGTTGAGGGCTTCTTTATTTCCCTCTATAACTTCATCCTTGGAAGCAATTTCTTGTTCTTTTTGCTGAAGTTCTTTTTGACGCTGGGCAATTTCAGCTTCCAATTTTAACTTTTGTTCAACAAGAGCATCCTTATCACTACTGAGGTTTTCTAAGAGTGTTTCATTGGTTGCTTCCAATTCGGCGACCACATCATCATAGTTTTCCCCATCGGAAATTCGCTCGACTACTTCTTTAGAAACTACCTTTTGATCGTCCTGAGCAATGACCGCATCCTTGGGCACATCAAAGCGTGCCAAGGCAAGTATGCTAAGCAACAGGAAATCGCATACGACAAGCAGCAAGCTGCGGTTCATGCCACCTTTTCTTGAGATTGCTTGACCAGCAAATGGTTCCGGTAAGGCCGGATGATTACGATCTTAAGTGCCGCAACAAATAGAATGCCAAACAAGGTCGAGGTATAAGCACCAATCAGAGCATCCTGCTTTACATCCAAAACAAGGAGTAAGATAAGCGAAAGCACGGTGCCTCCCAGACCTACATAAAGACCCAAGTCAAATAGATTCTCTTCGTTGTCGAGCAGGCCAAGTTTTAAGCCTGCCCTCAACTCTTCGTTTTTGATTTGCGATACACGAGAAATACAAATCATGAAAATCACAATTTGAATAAGGAGAAAAACTCCTGCAATGATCGCGGTTACGATAGTTAGGTTTTGATCCGCCATAGATTCCTCATTGGCGTAGGCGAGCAGATTCGCAAGCGCAAAATCAAACCCGGCTACAGAGACCTGCCCTCGCGGAGTCTGCAAAAGGGAAGGCTCGAGAGCGAGCACTCCAAGCAATGCAAACAGTGCGGATGCCGAAAAGCGACGTGTCCAACGCAGAGCAAAGTGACTACTCGAGCGCTGGAAACGGGGCCTTGGCAGAGTCTTAGAAATAAATACAATCAGGCAAAAGAAAGAGGATAATAAAAGAATAATTTTAAGAGAAATCGACAGATCCCGATGTTTGTGCGAAAGACTGGTTAGCAATCCACCCCCAACCATGGGAAAAATAGGTTTGGCAAGATTGACCACGAATCCATTTTCATGAACCGGTTTATTTCTTTCGAGCAAATGATCAAGTGAACCCTTTCCGTAAGTCATGGCAAGTTGGATATCATCCAGAGCACTCTCGACCGCATCTCTATCACCGTCTTTTTCATAAACTGGGTAATTGGTTACAAAACGAAGAATGCCAGAAGGATTGCCCGATAGCAGAGTAGCCGAATAAATAATTTGTAAATTGTATTCAAATTCCGACTGGATCACCTTTTTCTCCTCGATCATTTGCAGAAGTTGAGCCCTAGATTCCTCCCTTTTATCCATGGGCAATAGACCAGATTTCCGGTTTTCTTCCTTAATTTTACCAATTGCGGATGAAAGCGGCCGGTTAAGCATTCGTACCAGAGCGGCTAGATCAAAAACTCCTTGCAAGTTTGGACAACTCTGAGTTAGCTCGGCCATTTGAATGAGATTCATTTTCCGTGCTAATTGGTGGGCAGACCAATAGAAAGAGCGGATTCTCTCTTTCGATGAATGATCGCCATCCAGTGCTTTCTGAGACAATCGTCCAATTTCAAAGGCGGTATCTGCTGAGTAATAATCTTTCTCAATAGACATCGCCGTACCCACCATCATAGGGACCAATATTGGATAGGGAAGCCAACGCCCGTGACTTTCCATCTTCCCCGCAGAATTAATAATCCCCCCAACGATAACGACATATCCCCCATCATTAGTACGACCGAGCTTAAGCATAACTGACCGGTCTGCTAAGTCGGCAAAATCCAGCCCTTCAGGTAATGAAAAATTATCATCCACTTTTCTGATGTTGGTTTCAGTGCCTTCCTTGCGGACATCGAACCACTCTGCATTGCCCGAAAATTCGGCTAATCCAATTTTGGCTTCAGCCAGACAAAGGTCACGAATCTGTGCCTCGGTAGCATTGCCATCAAAGGCATCGGGACCTCTCAAACCTACAGACAACAGAACTTTTCGGCCTGAAAAATAAGGGTAGTTAGTAAGTTTTGCTACTTTAACACCGGGGAAAGCGAAGACCAGTGGTTCATTAATTAATTTCGTCCAGAAAAAACCTGGCCTTCCATCAACCGGAATGGAACGTAAAAGAGCCTGTACATTATCATTGGAACTTTTATCCCTTAAACGGTCCCAAAGGTCTCCCCTCGAAGTTGCACGATTATAGACAAAGAAAGCTTGGTATCTACCCTGACCCAGACTATATTTATCAAGACCTCCAAAATATTCATTGAAGGTAAGCATGTCGAAAATACTCCCACCGCCAGAAATCGAAAGTTCGGGATGTACTTTTTTCTTGGCATCAATTGCATCTGCAAAGCCTCGGCGCTTATTGACGGAAGCAAGCGGAAGAAGCATTTCTGCAGGACCAACATTATTTTGGCGCAGCTGCCGGAGCATTTCCTCATCCACCGTTTTTGTGCCTTTACCAATATCCGCCAAAGATCGCTCGGATACTGTGGCAAAATAAACCGGGGATCCCAAGCCGAGAATTCCAAGAATTATCGCCAATGGGAGGAAGGTTATTCCGCCAATCCTGAACTTATTTTCCATGCTCTTCCGAAATAATCCTTTATTTCGAATTCGTTGATTCAATGCAATTGCAATTTAAATTTCATGTCATTTAGTCAATAAAATATACAAGATGACATTAAAAATTCGATATTTCGGAGATCCCGTACTTAAAGAAGTTGGTCAAAAAGTAGAAGAATTTGGCCCTGAACTAGCCAGACTCTCATCTGATATGCTCGAGCTTATGCATCAATCCGAAGGCATTGGCTTGGCCGCTCAACAAATTGGAAAAGCTTTGCAATTCTGTGTGGTTGAAGTTCCCGAACATCCAGATTATCCCATTACTTGCATAATGGACGGTAAATTTCTTTCCCCTTCTCTAATCATGCCTCTATCCATGGCAAACCCCGTTGTTAAACCTCTACCAAGTGATGAATATTACTACGAGGAGGGATGTCTCTCTTTTCCAGGTATCAATGCAGATGTAGCCAGACCGGAAAGAATACTGGCAACCTATAAGGACTTGGATGGAATTGAGCACATACTGGAGTGCGACGGATTACTCGCCCGCTGCATTCAACACGAAGTCGATCATTTGAATGGTATCCTATTTATCGACCGAATGGAAAAAAGGACATATTCAGAGATTAAAAAAGAGGTTCAAGTGCTGAAAAAGCAAACAATGGAGGAGAAAAAGGTTAAATAACCCACTTGTTATCTGCTAATACAATCGATGAAAAGAAATACCAAACAGGGGGAAGTCATTTCATCCATCATTCGCAATGCGAATCGACCCCTTACCCCACTAGAACTTCACGAATTAGCAGTAAATAAAATCCCCAGTCTCGGAATTGCCACAACTTACCGGCATTTAAAATCACTCACCGACCTAAACCAAGTCGTAGGGGTTGATTATCCTGGTCAACCACCCCGTTATGAATGGGCGGATGGCAAGGACAAGGTACATTTTGCCTGCCGATCTTGTGACAAACTTTTTGCTCTCGAAGATACGACTGAAGAACCCCCTCCAACTCAAATACCACGGGGATTCAAAGTACAGGGCTTTGAGGTCATGCTCTACGGCATTTGCCCAGAATGTGGATGACAATCTAAAACTGAAAACCCAATCCGGCGAAAATTGTTCGCCCAAGTGCCGGATAGCCGTCTGCTTCCTCATAGTCTTCATCCATCAGGTTTTCTACACGCCCAAAAAGTTTGATGACATCAGTAAGTTGAAAATCAGCAAATAATCGAAGAACCACATAATCATCGCCCTCGATGATGGAAAATGTTGCCCCATCAATATCTCTCACATCATGCAAATACCTAACTCCTAGACCGAATGTATGGATCTGGGTTGAATACTTAAGTTCTGTGTTCCCTAGGATTCTTGGTCTACGCAATAATCTCTCATTGCTACTGGAATTTATAGCGTCTAGGTAAGCGAAGGAAAAACTGGATTCGTAATTTCCTTGATTTAATTTCAAAGAAGATTCAAAGCCCCTTGATCTAGCAGTACCAACATTGGAGGTTCTTACTCCACTCCACTCGATAAGGTTCTTAAATCTCGTATCGAAATATGAAAAATATAAATTCAAGTTATCATTCGGATTGGCAATTAATCCAACTTCCCATGAATCTGCTTTTTCCGGTTTTAATTCAGGATTTCCCCACACCCCATAGAGATCATTAGCCTGTGGAGGAGAGAAACTTTTCGAATATCTTGTGATTAAGGTAAAACCATCAAATAAATCTTTCTCCAGTATTGATGACCATGTAGAAACATCACCGTAATCAGAAAAATCATCATATCGTGCACCCAAGCTTAACAATAAGTCTTCTCCAAAAGAATAGTTTGAAAATGCAAAGGTACTCACCGAGTCGGCCTTTTTCTCAATATCAACTATGTCAGTAGAATTTTCTTTTTTATAAAAGGTATCTTCAGCATATGTACCACCCAAAATTATTTCCAGATTTTCGTTTAATTCTCCATTGATTTGAAAATCTATGGACTGAGAATTAGCCTCGTAGGCAGTATCAGAAAAACTGTCTTTACCAATAAGATCATCTTCAGAATAGGTATAGAAACTTTTTAAATTCCAATTTCCAATTTGCAATTTTAGCCCTGGTGATATGAGAAATTCTTCAATATTTTGATATTGGTCCAAGATGGGATATGCGACATTCTTGATATTTCCAGGATAATTAATGTCACTTTTGTTCGCTAAACCCAATATGTCTACCTCAAGGTTTTGCGAAACTTGGCGGGATATATGAAAAGATCCTGAGTTGTTATGATAATTTGCATTTGGTTGTTCATTATCCGTCGTTAGTAAAGAGGTAGAAACCGACCCCATCCATCCTGATTCGTAAAAACCATAATCTATCTTTTTAAAAAAAGAGTCATTCGAACCGCCCTCGATTAGCCAGTTCAATTGAGGCTTCTTGGGTTCACTTCGCAACATAACTGCACCTCCAATACCTTCAGCACCGTATTGAACTGATGATGAACCTCGTAGCACTTCGATGCTCGAGACCCCGTTTAAAGAAAATTGTCCAAGGTTATAAGTACCTGAGAAACCACCGTTTAACTTCCTTCCTTCATAGAGGAAAGTAGTATGATCACTCTGGGCACCCCTACTAAAAAGAGAGGTTTGAGAACCCATTTGACCAGTTCTTACAACTGCCATTCCTGGTACGGTGTTTAATACATCAGATAAACTATGTATCTGACTATCTTTAAGATCCTCACTCGATATCCTGGTGACCCATGGTGATACCTCACTGAGTGGTTGAGGGGTAAGCTTCTCAACCACTACCAACGGTTCTAGCTCGGCGTGACCAAACAAAAATGATCCAGTTAACAAACTGAAACCCAAGAATTTAATCAATCGATACATATGCAGTAATTGATAATTAATTATCATTAAGAGGCAACCGAGAATTAAATTCCTAGCCAATTCATTATCGATTTAAGCGAGATTGATCGATTTACGCATTCGACTTATGTCTTATCTGAGCTTAAAAAAACTGAATGATTAAATGGCGAAGACTCTTTTGCTCCGTGATTGGAGTAGCAATCTATGCCAAGAGTCTTTTTGCGATGGAATTTGATTTTAAACCACTTTCTTCGCTTTGTCGGATAGAAGTTAATTTGGCCACTGGATTTGGTAATGGTACGGTCAGGGGAACTTTTGGGAAATTGAATGGGAAAATGAGTTTTTTTCCGGAAAACCCACAGCAAACCAAAGGCAACCTAGTTTTGGCCGCACGGTCTCTACGTTTCGGATATGGAAAGGTTGCTTACCAAACCCATGCACCGGATTGGTTGGATTCCACAAAGTACCCGACGATAACTTTCCAACTGAATAAATTAAGTGATTTTAGTTGGCATGGAAGAGAACTTCGTGCAGAAGCACACGGAGACTTGACCATTAAGGGAATCTCCCAAAACATCAGCATTCCAATGTCGATTAACTATCTGAGGGGAGAACGTCGAAAGTATGAGGGGAGGAGTGGAGATCTTATAAGATTGGACGGAGTAGTTTCTATACCTCGTTCTAAGTTCGGTCTTTCTCCAGGTAGCTACCTAGATTCGATCATGGAAGAGATTGATGTAATCGTTTCGATTACAGGAGCATCCAGTCAAGTACGTCGATTTCTACCTTCCCGAATATTTGACTATTGATCCTGAGTTATCTTAGGAAAAATGGGATCAATCGTCCCCTCCCCCAGTAAGACTCATCAAAACTTGGAGAATGTAAAAAAATAGCAGGGCGACGGAAGAGAAGAGAGCAAGGGAAGCAGCTACATGCTGATTTGGGGAGTAGTGATGCAAAATATTGGATGTAGTGTAAAGGACAGAACCCGCCGCAAAAAGAACCATCACCGATGCGAAAATTAAACCGAGTGAGAATCCGAAAATCATACTGCAGACAATAAAACCAAGGGCAACAAAACCACCGATCGAAAGAATGCCTCTCATGAAAGAAAAATCTTTGCGCGTAATAAATACAGTGGCAGTTATTCCACCAACCAGCAAAAGTGTCATCAGACCCGCAGTGGGGATTAGACCGGAACCTCCAAACATGGTTGCTACAAATAACAAAGGTAGAAAGACAATAGCCTCTGCAATGACAAATAAACCGAGCCCAAGGTACTGCATTTGTTCTGAATTTTCTGAGCGGGCAAGTTTATCAGCCATGTATCCAACACCCATAAAAAGGCCTAAAACGATTAGCCAACTAAACCCACTGGTCATACTCATGGCCAATTTTGCGGCAAAGGGAGCATTAACCAAATAATATTCCAATCCCGTAAAGGCCAGCAATGCCACTGCTAAGTGTGCATAAGTGCGCCTTATAAAAGCCGCACGATCAGCGGCAGGGCTTTGGGCAGCAGATAAAGTAAAGACTTGTTCTTTCATAATTTATAAAGGTTAAGTTTTTTTTAATATAGGGTATTTTTCATTTCTTCAAGCAGATGTAATGGTGACTGGGTCAGGAGAGTTGCTTTAGATTGCTTTGATCGGCTCGTTATTTAATCTATTACAGTTGTAAGAATTTTAAGTTAGCCAATTTTAAACTATGTCAGAATATCCATTTTTAGACCGCGATGATCATCCAAGTTGGTCAAAACTTTCTCCTGATCGGATCAAGCCGGAAATTACGATTGCTTTGGAACGATCAGAGCAAAATCTATCCACCATCCGCAACCTTGAACCCGGAGAGCATACCTTCTCAAATACAATAAAAGCTATAGAGCATGCGACTTTAGATCTCAATCATGCGTGGGGATTGGTTTCTCATTTGGATTCTGTCTGTAATTCGAAAGAGCTAAGGAGTGCTCACAATGAAATGCTTCCTAAAGTATCTGCTTTTTGGGCCAAAATTTCTCTGGACGCAAAACTTTGGAATGCAGTTCTTAGCTTCTCTAAAACTAAGGAAGCTAAATCTCTCAATCCCATCGATAAAAGATTGCTCGACGAAACATTGGCTGACTTTCGTGATGAAGGGGCGGATTTACCAACTCATAAAAAGGAGCGTTTAGAAAAATTGTCTTCCGATCTTGCTCAGATAACTCAGAAGTTTTCTGAACAGGTATTGGATGCGACCAACGCTTGGCAACTTGTGGTCCGAGATGAAACAAAGCTTAAAGGCCTCCCAGAAACAGCTAAAGATGCGGCCCGTTTAACCGCCATCGAAAAACTTGGGAAAGAGGAAGGGAAAAAAGCCTGGGTAATCACTCTACAAGCCCCCTCGCTGATGCCAGCACTTCAGTATTTAGATGATGATGAATTGCGACGACAAATCTGGAGTGCAAGTGATGAACTAGGTTGCTCCGATCCATTCGACAATAAAAAGCTCGTCTCAAAAATTCTTATTTTACGGCAGGAAAAGGCTGAACTCCTCGGCAAACCAGATTTTTCGGAAGTTGCACTATCTCGCAGAATGGCAAAATGCGGTAAAAATGCAGATGATTTTATTTCCGATCTACATCAAAAAACACTCCCTTTTTTTACGGAAGAAAATAAGGAACTTGAAACATTTAAGGCAGAAAAAAACGGAAGCGATGTTTGCCTCCTTGAACCTTGGGAAGTTGGTTACTGGGCGGAAAAGCTCAAAAAAGAACGCTACGATTTTGATGATGAAGACCTGCGGCCATATTTTCCTATTCAATCAGTCCTCGATGGTATGTTTAATTTGGTTGCCAGAGTTTTTGGGCTAAAAATTGTTGAGCGATCCACTGTTTTTGAAGGCAAGACTAGCCAACAAATTCATTCTTCTGAACAACCGGTAGAAGTTTGGCACCCGGATGTCAGATTTTATGATCTTTTTGATTCAGCAAGCAATAAGTTACTTGGTTCATTCTATGCAGACTGGCATCCACGATCGAGCAAACGAGCGGGTGCATGGATGAATCACTTGAAGACTGGAGAGCCCGATGAAAAAGGCTATCGCCCACCACACCTTGGTCTAATCTGTGGCAATCTAACCGCTCCAACATCCACCAAACCGGCATTACTCACGCACTACGAAGTGGAAACTATTTTTCATGAGTTCGGGCATCTTTTACACCATCTTTGTGGAGAAGTACCGCACCGAAGTCTTAATGGTGTAAATGTTCCTTGGGACTTCGTTGAGCTTCCTTCTCAAATTATGGAAAATTGGTGCTGGGAGCGGGAGAGTCTGGATTTGTTTGCCAGACATCACGAAACTGATGCCCCCATCCCGGAAGATCTTTTCACTAAAATGATAAGGGCCAAAAACTTTATGGCTGGAAATGCGATGATGAGACAACTTGCTTTTTCCAAACTCGATCTGGTAATGCACCGCTCACTGGCAAAAGATCCACCCGAAGATATGGAAGAGTCCTTACAAAAATTAATAGAAGAATATTTTCCTAAGCGTAATACCAGACCCCGCACAATCGCAATGCGCTTCAGTCATTTATTCGGTGATCCTATGGGCTATGCATCCGCATACTATTCTTATAAATGGGCAGAGGTTTTAGATGCAGATGCATTTACCCGCTTTCAGAAGGAAGGTATCATGAACCCAGATACGGGTCATGCATTTCGGAAATGTATTCTCAGTAAAGGAAATTCCCGACCGGTAGACGAATTGTTTCACGATTTTATGGGGCGTTCCCCTGATTCCAATGCCCTACTCATTCGAAGTGGGCTCGCTATAACGAGCTCATAAATCACCTCCTTTTCCTTATGTCTACTAAACCACAAGTTCTTGCCTGGATTACCTGTGATAGCGTTTATGTTGATCCAGCCACTGGTAAACATACCTTACTAGGTATTTTTTCGAGCCTTCGGGCCAAGGATTTTCCAGTTGTTCATCCCCGCATGGTCTGGTTTCTTTCTTTTTCCGACCTCACCATCGGTAAGCACAAGTTAAAGATGACCATTGGTTTACCTATGGCAGAGGAGGATCCAAGAACCATTATCAACCGGGAGTTTGAGTCCCCTGGACCTCAGCACAGGATCAATCTGATTAACGACATCCACCGGTTAAAATTCGAAGAACCTGGTAACTATTCCATTTTGATTGAGATTGATGAGCAAGTTGTCCTTGCTAGCACCTTTCCAATCATCGAAGTAAAAATGCCTTCTTAGAAAGAGATCCAATATATTCTCGCACCCTTGTCTCTTGCCTCCTTCTTAGCAAAAGTTAAACTTTTTCATTATGCCTAATTTAATCGCATCAGATTCTCCCGACGCTTCTCCCCTTCTGGTGGTTGGCTCGGTTGCTTTTGATAATGTCATCACACCCCAAGCAGAACAGGAAAGAATTCTTGGGGGAGCCGCATCTTACTGCTCCTTTGCAGCTAGCTATTACACGCAGGTCCGAATGGTTGGCGTAGTTGGAAATGATTTTACTGAATCGGACATGGACCGACTCCGTGCTAGGGGTATCGATTTGGAAGGAGTACAGCGTGACCAATCCGGACCCACTTTTTTCTGGAAAGGAAAATACCACGAAAATTTCAACCGTCGGGACACCCTAGACATCCGCCTGAATGTTTTTGAAAACTTCCGCCCCGATCTACCTCAGTCCTATGTCGACTCGGACTTTGTTCTTCTTGGTAATATCCATCCAGCCCTGCAATCCCATGTGCTCGATCAATTGTCGGGAAATCCCTTCGTTCTTGCCGACACTATCGATCTCTGGATTGAAACTGAACGGGAAGCCCTCCTCTCCCTGATTCAAAGAGTCAGTCTTTTTGTTATCAATGATTCTGAAGCAGAGGAATTGACCGGAGAATCAAATATTATACTTGCCGGAAATAAACTTCGTCAAATGGGCCCGGACAGTGTGATCATCAAGAAAGGTGAACATGGTGCAATTCTTTTTCATGAGAATGGAATGTTCGCACTACCTGCCTACCCTGTCACTCAACTCCACGACCCTACCGGAGCTGGAGATTCTTTTGCCGGTGCCTTGATTGGTCGCTTGGCATCCCGTAACCGTTCTGACTTTTCTGGAATAAAGGAAGCCATGCTCTATGCAACCTGCACCGCCAGTTTGACGGTGGAAGCATTTGGATGCGACCGTCTGGAATCTGCGGGTAATTCTTTGATCGAAGAACGGGTGGAATCCCTTAAGCAACTCATTTCCGTTGCCTGATAAAAGTTCTTATCATCGGATCTGCTTTCATTCCCAGTTGCCTTATGCTCGTTTCTCTTGGGCATTATTGGTTGTCTCGATTGTTTCCTGTACCAGTGAAGATATTCTGGGAGCAAAATTAAGCGATATCAGTAATCATTTG
>MDTC01153800.1_pt1 | contig 22684 bp, 11 predicted proteins | sample 811181 | NCBI WGS metagenome assembly MDTC01 (sample SAMN05326644, study PRJNA326480) | marine metagenome | isolation source: seawater | place: Pacific Ocean: North | collected 2011 | reverse complement strand
TTCTCTGTTCTCTGTTCTCTGTTCTCTGTTCTCTGTTCTCTGTTCTCTGTTCTCTGTTCTCTGTTCTCTGTTCTCTGTTCTCTCTGTGTTCTCTGTTCTCTCTGTGTTCTCGCTTGAGTCGGATCCGTTCTGGGCGGTGCGGCGCATCAGGGCTGTCTGAACGTGCGTTAGTACTCACTGTTATCGCTCCATAAAAAAACGCCTCCGTATCAGGGAGGCGTTTCTTTTTGCTATGTGTGTATTGCCGATCGGTTAACGCATCTGCAATACGATCACATCACTGCTGGCAGGATCTGTATCAGCGCGCAGGTGTGCAACCTCTTCGGCGGTGACGGTGCCGCCAGTGTTGCCCCAGGCAGTACGGATAAAGGACAGCACTTCGGCAATCTCTTCATCCTTCAGTTGCTTACGGTAAGGCGGCATACGGTACGAATCAGGAACGCCGGCAGTCACCACACGACCTGAACCGTTTAACGTCGCATTTATCGACGATACCGGAGTAGGTGCCAGTGAGGAGGCGCTGCCAGCCAGTGGCGGAATCCACTTACCTTTACCCAGGCCGTCGTTACCGTGGCAGGCACTGCAGTGGTCATAATAAATCTGAGCACCAGCAACAGATGCCCGGTTATTAACGGCTAATTTATCGGCCGTGGTGGCATCATAACTCCACGGGGCTCCATCACGCTGAGGATCGCCTGGCAGTGATTTCAGGTAATGCGCAATGGCTTTCAGGTCTTCATCGCTGAGAAACTGTGTGGAGTTGTTGTATGCATCCGTCATAGAGCCATACACCACAGCGTGTTCATTGCGGCCTTCTTTCAGGAACTGGGCAATGTCTTCTTCGCTCCAGCGGCCAAGGCCGGTGTTGTGATCATCGCGCAGGCTTGGGGCGTACCAGCCATCCAGTGTGGCACCGGAGAGGTATTTATCGCTGGCATCGCTGAGGGCTTTTTCCTGCATGGCGAAGCCACGCTCGGTATGACAACTGCCACAGTGGCCGGCACCCTGTACAAGATAGGCACCGCGGTTCCACCGTTCATCTTTGCTGCTGTCGGGCTGGTAAACGCCGTCTTCGGTAAATAACACGTTCCAGTATGCCAGTGGCCAGCGCATATTCATCGGCCATGGAATGGTGGAGTCTTTATTTTCCTGTATAACCGGTTCAACGCCGTGCATAAAATACGCATAAAGCGCTTCGATATCGGCATCGGTCATTTTTTCATAAGACGGATAGGGCATCGCCGGATACAGTCGTTTGCCATCCGGGGTAACACCCTGACGTACCGCACGTTCAAAATCGGCCAGCGAATAACGGCCGATGCCTGTGGTTTTATCCGGTGTAATATTAGTGGCAAAAATGGAGCCCAGTGGCGTGGCCATTTCCAGTCCACCGGCAAAGGGTTCGCTCTCCGGTGTGCTGTGACAGGCAACGCAGTCTGCAGCGCGGGCAACGTATTCGCCCTGATGTATCAATGCGTCGGATACCGGATTCTCATTTTTGCTGTTATCAAACGCAGAGGAAGGCACCCGTGTACCGTGCCATACCATCAGCAGGGCAATAATAATCAGTGCCAGTATGACGATCAGAAACTTTTTCATGGTCTGTCCTTTTGAGGCTCAGAATAGTGTGATCAGTAAATGCCGGACCTTAGTGTTGCGGTCCGGCGGATGAGCGTGCATATGCGTTATTTCTGACGCAGATTACGCTTTGGTTTTTTTACTGAAATCGTGACGGGACAGCGGCATGCTGCGGATACGTTTCCCTGTCAGATGGGAAACCGCATTAATGACCGCTGGTGGAACGGATGGCAGGCCAGGTTCGCCCACACCGCCCATTTTGGCGCCACTTTCAACGACTTTGACGTGTACATCCGCCATTTGTGACGGCCGCAGAATAGGGTACATGTCATAGTTGCGCGCGGTTGGTTCACCGTTTTTATACACGGCTTCTTCTACCAGGGTTTCTGACAGACCAAGGGCAACAGCGGACTGAACCTGAGCCTCAACAACCCGTGGGTTTACCACGGAACCCGGATCAATCGCCTGCCAGACGTTGTGTACCCGGACTTCGCCATTGTGAATGGATACTTCAGCAATGGATGCGGTTTCTGAGCCAAACGGTGATGCCATGGCAATGCCGCGGGCGCGCACTGAACCATCGTCGGCAGTGTAGGGGCCGCGACGCCAGCCTCCGGATAATTCAACCACGGCATTGAGCAGGTTGGTCAGGCGTTCATTGTCTTTCAGCAGACGCAGACGTAATTCGTAAGGATCGATACCGCCTTTGTCGGCGACTTCATCAAAGAAACATTCGTAAACAAAATCGTTCATCGAATGGCCCACGGAGCGCCAGTAACCCTGCATGGCCGGGTTTTTAACGTATTCCTGAGCGATACGGACATTCGGAATTTTATAGGCTTTACCGGAAATACCTTCCAGCGCAAAGCTGTCGGCTTTACCTTCCTGATAACCGTAAAGTGCCTGTCCTGGTCCTTCGGTGGCGCTGATGGATTCCAGTGCTTTTGGCATGCCATTGGCGTCCAGCGTGGCGCGTAATTTAACCGCCGCCATCGGGCGCATGGTGTCGCGCAGGAATTCTTCTTCACGGCTCCAGATCAGTTTGATCGGACGTCCGGTTTTTTGCGCCAGCTCGATTGCCTGAGGGTAAGGGCTGGCTGCGGCATACAGGAAGTGACGGCCAAAGAAGCCGCCCAGCATGGGCGAGTGTAGATTTACCTGTTCAGGTTTAAGGCCAGCGCGTTTGGCAATATCGCCGCGGAACATATCCTGCGCCTGGTTTGGCAGCCAGATATCCAGCGTGCCATCGGCATTGAATTTCGCCAGCGCGGATGGTGGCTCAAGCTGTGCGTGATGAACGTGCTGAGTACGGTAGGTGGAAGCCAGTACATCATCGGCGCTGTCGAGCATGGCGCGGGCATCACCTTCTGTTTCAAAGGCCACACCGGCAGCGGTTTTGGATGCCAGTAAATCCGCGTGGCCATCGGTAGAGTAGTCCGCAGGCATATTACGCAGCACACCGCCGGCGGGTTCAGATTCTGCTTCAGCCCAGGCAACCTGAGCGGCTTCTGCTGCCTGTTTGGCGTGCCACCAACGTTCAGCAACCACCGCGACTGCGCCATCCAGAATGTGTACGGAGTGTACACCTTTCATGTTTTTAATCTGGCTCAGATTGCGGACCTCTGCGACGGTCATGCCCAGACGCGGCGCATGTTGTACGGCCGCATGCAGCATGCCATCGACTTTGATATCAATGGAGTATTCGGCTTTACCGGTGGATTTGTCGTAAACATCCAGACGGTCCATGGCTTTACCGATCCAGCGGAAATCTTTTTTATCGCGCAGGGTTACGCTTTCGGGTGCGGGTACTGGCATATCCAGTGCGGCACTGGCCAGTTTTCCGTAGGTTACGGAACGGCCGCTTTTTGCGTGCACAACTTTACCAGGCTCGGTAGTGAGTTCGGCAAACGGTACATTCAGCGCTGCTGCTCCGGCTTCCATCAACATTTTACGGGCGAGGGCGCCCAGGCGACGCATATTGGTATAACTGGTACGCACCGACATACTGCCGCCGGTAATGCGCATACCATTATCCATTGCGACATAGTCGGCCCCGGCAGGAGCGCTGACCACAATAAAACTGGCCGGATCAACATCCAGTTCTTCGCCGACGATCTGTGCCATGGCGGAGTAAACGCCCTGGCCACCTTCTACAAACGGGCTTTGCAGGCGCACGCTGTTATCCGCCAGGATTTCCAGAAAGGCAGGGACTTTGGTTGCGTATGCTTTGCTGTCAGCAGCACGGGCTTTGCCGGCGGGAAGGCCCACACCCAGAACGAACGCACCGGCCGTCAGGCCTGCGGAAGAAAGTAAAAAGCGACGGCGGGAAACGTTCACCGGCTGATCGGACAATTCTGCTTGTGTCATTACAGGATTTTCATCTGCAGCTTTCATGGGCTTAGGCTCCTGTTGTTTCTGACTGGGTGTTGTTCCTGAGGTCGGAGAGTGTGCTGGATACAGTCACTTCCGTGGCCAGATCGGCTACCGCAGCGTGAATGGCATTGTAAGTACCGCAACGGCACAGATTGATCATGGCACTGTTGATCTGTTCTTCGCTGGGTGACGGATGGGCTTTCAGCAAGGCTGTTGCCGCCATGACCTGACCAGACTGGCAGTAACCGCACTGTGGCACCTGATGTTCGGTCCAGGCTTTAACTACTTTTTTACCCACATCATCGTTTTCGATCGCTTCGATGGTGGTAATGCTTTTGCCGGCGACACTGCCAACCGGTGTGACGCAGGAGCGCATCACCTGGCCGTCAATCAATACTGAACAGGCCCCGCACTGAGCCAGGCCGCAGCCGTATTTGGTACCCGTCATGCCCAGGTCGTCGCGGATTACCCACAGCAGTGGCGTATCGTCGTCCGCCTGGACGTCGTAAGTCTGATCATTAATGGTGAGTTTCATTGCTTTCCCTCTCATCTGGATAACCCGCGTATCTGGCTGTGCAGGTCTTTCTGCATCCGGTTACCGGGTTTTTGGGCGTCTCGGTGCTGTTCTGGTGCTTTGATTCTGTTGCTGTAAAAGCAGCCTTGAACGGGGGCTGACCCTGCACAGGTCAGGCTGTATCGGTTGTTTTATCAGTTGCTCTATCAGTTATCGGAGAGTGCCGGGAATTCTTTTCCCCGGCAAACCGTCGTAACAAATCAGGCTTATGAACCGCATTCATAGAGAATGACACGTCCCCGCGTTGGGTCAGTATGGTTTAAGCGACAAGGCGAGCCAATGAATGTTTCCCTGAGTGAATGTCACTCTGTGTTCCATCAGCGCGCCCTGTCATGAACTGCCTGATTTGTACGGGTGTCCTGTTCGCATGTACTGCTCAAATGTACTGCTCAAATGTACTGCTCAAATGTCTTGCTGAAGTGCAGTGCTCGGCGCAGTAATCAACTGCGCAGGGTTGCAGTAGGGGGCTCAGCTGAGGCCGATGCGCGCCGCCAGTTTCTGCCACAGTCCTGGCTGAGGAGCCGGGCTGTCGGCGTGGTCAGAGGCTGCAGAAAGCAATCCACTGTCATGTGTGGCTGCTCTGCCTTTATCCGATGATAAACCCTGTTGCTCGCGGTGCAGTTGGGCGACCAGCTGCTCAATCAGGTCGTGGGAAAACTCAAACGGTGTAAAGCGGCGATAGCCGTGTTTTTTCAGCAGGGCTTTAACGCCGTCGGCTGCCGGGATGTATTTCATAGACCAGTCGGTAAACAGACGCTCATCAATACTGCGCTGCAGCAACACCTGAGCACCGGTATGACGGTCGTCACGTACGATGCGGTTATAGGTGGCAATCACTTTGTGGGCTTCGCCTTCCAGACACTGGAAAAAGTAACCATCGCCGAAGAAGAGGATGCCACCGATTTCATTCTTAGGGTTGTTGCGGCGGGACTGCGCCAGTACGGAACCGACCACTGGGTCAACGGCACCACCGTTCGGCTTGTGAACGGAGTGGCTGGCATACACGAGACGGATCAGCTGTGACATGAGGGATACCTGTATTGACCCTGAGCGGGCTCTGCAGGCGATTCTGCGTGCCATCAGGGGATGAATATTAAGTTGTACAATAGTTTGTACAACATCTTATACAAAAACCTGTACAAAGTAATGCGGCGGTATTATCTGACAGGACATTATAAAAGGACGCTATTGATCTGATAGTCAGCGTTAACCTGTTTGCTGGCGCTGAAACAAACGGCGCTGAATATGGTACAGAAGGGCTGCAAGAGGCCAGTTGACGCCAATAGCGGCTGAGAGAAGGCGAGACTCACAGGGCAAAAATCCGCATAATGTCGGCCCAATCGCCCAGTGGGCAAACGACACAAATGTTAAGCGGTACCGTGCATGCAAATTAAGGTCAATTTCCTCGACAACCTGCGGGTTGAAGCCAAGTTCGACGACTTCACCGTGGTGGCCGATCAGCCCATCCGATACAAAGGCGATGGCTCAGCGCCGGGGCCGTTTGACTATTTTCTCGCGTCTTCGGCGATGTGTGCCGCGTATTTTGTGAAGGTTTATTGCCTGGCGCGTGACATTCCTACTGAAAATATCCGCCTGTCGCAGAACAATATCGTCGATCCGGAAGACCGCTATAAGCAGATTTTTAAGATTCAGGTCGAGCTGCCGGAAGGGCTGTCGGAGAAAGACCGCACCGGTATTCTGCGTTCCATTGAGCGCTGTACAGTGAAAAAAGTTGTACAGACCGGGCCGGAATTCGTTATTGAAGCCGTCGACAGTCTCGATGACGATGCCCAGGCGCTGCTGACCGTGGGCACGGACAGCGACAGCGAAACCTACATTCCCGGCAAAGACCTGCCTCTGGAGCAGACCATTGCCAATATGAGTGGCCTGCTGGCAGACCTCGGTATGAAGATTGAGGTCGCTTCCTGGCGCAATATCGTGCCGAATGTATGGTCACTGCATATCCGCGATGCGGATTCACAGATGTGCTTCACCAATGGTAAAGGCGCAACCAAAGAGAGCGCTCTGGCCTCAGCACTCGGCGAATTTATTGAACGCCTTAACTGCAACTTTTTCTATAACGATCAGTTCTTTGGTGAAGAGCTGGCCAATGCTGAATTTGTGCATTACCCGGATGAGCAATGGTTTCAGCCCGGTGAAGACGACAGTCTGCCGCCAGAGATTCTGGATGATTACTGCCTCGGTGTGTACGACCCGGAAGGGGAATTACAGGGCACACATCTGATTGATACCAACTCCGGCAATGTGGAGCGTGGCATCTGCTCGCTGCCATTTGTGCGCCAGTCCGATGGCGAGACGGTTTACTTCCCGTCTAACCTGATCGAAAACCTGTTCCTCAGTAATGGCATGAGCGCGGGCAACACCATCGAAGAAGCTCAGGTGCAGTGTCTGTCAGAGATTTTTGAGCGCGCGGTAAAACGTGAAATTCTGGAAAATGAATTGGCGTTGCCGGATGTACCGCAGGATGTGCTGAATAAATACCCGGGCATTATCGCCGGTATCAAAGGGCTGGAAGAGCAGGGATTCCCGGTTCTGGTCAAAGACGCCTCCTTAGGTGGTCAGTTTCCGGTGATGTGCGTGACCCTGATGAATCCGCGTAATGGCGGTGTGTTTGCTTCTTTCGGTGCTCATCCGAGTTTTGAAGTGGCGCTGGAGCGCAGTCTGACGGAACTGCTGCAGGGGCGCAGTTTTGAAGGCCTGAACGATGTACCGCAGCCAACCTTTGAAAGTCAGGCCGTGCAGGAGCCGAATAATTTCGTCGAGCATTTTATTGATTCCACCGGGCTGGTGTCCTGGCGCTTCTTCAGTGCAAAAGCAGATTATGATTTCTGTGAGTGGGATTTTTCTGGCGAAGGCGAAGACTCTAACCAGCAGGAAGCACAGACCCTGTTCGATATTCTCGAAGACATGGGCAAAGAATCTTATATGGCGGTCTATGAGCAGCTGGGTGCCAAAGCCTGCCGTATTCTGGTGCCGGACTATTCCGAAGTGTACCCGGTTGAAGATCTGATCTGGGATAACACCAACAAAGCACTGTATTTCCGTGAAGATATTTTAAATCTGCATCGTCTCGACGAAGAGCAGCTGAATGATCTGGTGGAGCGTCTGGAAGAAAGCGAGCTGGATAACTACACGGACATTATTACCCTGATCGGCGTCGAGTTTGACGATAATACCGTGTGGGGACAGCTCACCATTCTGGAACTTAAACTGCTGATTTATCTGGCGGTCAATCGTCTGGAGGAGGCGAAAGAGCTGACTGAAATGTTCCTGCAGTTTAACGACAATACGGTTGAACGTGGTTTGTTTTATCAGGCGCTGAACTGTGTGCTGGAAGTGACTCTGGATGATGAGCTGGAGCTGGCTGATTTTATCGCTAACTTCACCCGCATGTACGGTGAAGAGCGCATGCAGGCGGCAGTTGGTTCGGTAGAGGGCAGTGTGCGTTTTTACGGACTCACGCTAACCAATATGCAGCTGGAAGGGCTGGATAAACATCAGCGTCTGATCAACAGCTATAAAAAACTGCACGCCGCCCGTGCCAAAGCGGCGGGAATGCAGATTGCTGGTCAGTAAAAGAGCCGGGCATAAAAGGTAGTCATAAAATGCCGGACATAAAAAGCCGGCAGAAAAAAGAGCGCCAATGGCGCTCTTTTTTATACGGCGGATATTGACCCGGTGAAGGGATCAGCAATCCGTATCTTCAGCGCCTGCTGATTCCTTCACATTCTCGCAGGCATCCTCTACCGCATTGCCAGCGTCGGTGGCCATATCGCTGGTGGCGTCGGAAATATCTTCACCTTTTTCTTCCATGTAATCGCCGGTATTTTCAGCCGCTTCCGAGATGGTTTCTTTGCTTTCATCATAGGCTGCGCTGGCTGATTCTTTCACACTGTCAGCGGCCTGTTCTGCTTTCTGACTTATGCTCTCAGGCTGTTCCCCGCTGCAGGCGGCCAGTGTCATGGTCAGAGCTACCATCAGGGCAGTCATTGCGGACGATAATGTTTTCATTGTGTACTCCTTACTTATGCTTATCTGGTGCTGTTAATTCACGCGCTTTTAATCTTCATGGTCGGCGGGATCATGCCAAGCGCAAAGGTGGGAGGCGCCTGTGTAAAGAAGGTTCAGCAGGATTCACCATGGCGTGAAGCAGTACGCAATTTGATCAATTGGTGGAAAATTCCTGGGAACTCTGCGCATGCGTGGAAAAGGTCGTCGTTTCTGCAAAGGATCCAGAACTGTCCGTGACAGAGCGCACACTTGTACAGGGACGGGGCAATATCTGGTAATCTCTGAGCATATCTTCTGCGCCCGGATTGAGTGTCTATGTTCCGTCTGTACCATTCCAATGATCTTGAAGTTCTGCGGGGAATTCTGCTTAACGAGATGCGCACCGCGCCCCTTGGGCCGTTCGATCAGGAAGCCATACTGGTACAGAGTCAGGGGATGGCGCACTGGCTCAAACTGCAGCTGGCGGATGGCCTGGGGATCGCAGCTCAGGTGGATTTCCCTTTACCGTCGAGTTTTATCTGGAAAGTGTTTAACCGGCTGAAGCCGGAATTGCCGGAACAGTCGCACTTCGATAAACAGATCATGAGCTGGAAGCTGATGCGCCTGCTGCCGACATTAGCACAGCAGCCCGGATGTGAAGCCATTGCCCATTATCTTGAAGCGGATCACAACGGGCTGAAATGTTTTCAGCTGGCGCAAACCATCGCCGACGTCTTTGACCAGTATCTGCTCTATCGTCCGGACTGGTTACTGGGTTGGGAGTTGGGGGATGACACCATCGCCGATGGCGATGTCAGTGCGCATCCGTGGCAACCTCTGGTATGGCGTGCGCTGGTGGCCGACAGTGCCGAACTCGGTCATTCGCTGGATCACAGGGCACGCTTATTAAGTGAGCTGGAAGATCTGGTGCAGCGTTATCCGGAACGTCTGAACGGCCTGCCAAAGCGTCTGTTTGTGTTCGGAATTGCGGCACTGCCTGGCAGTTACTGGCAGGTCCTGCAGGCTATTTCAGCTCAGGTTGAAGTGCATTTCTTTCTGCTCAACCCTTGCCGTAATTTCTGGGGCGATATTGTCAGCGATAAACAGCGCCGGGCGATTTTACGGCAGCAACCTATGGCTGCGGATCTGCTGGAGCGGGGTAATCCATTACTGGCCTCCTGGGGAAGGCTGGGGCGGGATTTTCTTACACTGGTGCATGAAACTGCTGAACAGCGTCCGGAAAATATGGCCGATATCGAAGCCTACGTTGAGCGCCAGCCGGTTAATCTGCTGCAACACCTGCAGGACGATATTCTCAATCTGAATGATCCGCAGCAGCGCGCGTTTACCAAAGAAGCGGTGAACAGCAGTGCTTTTAAACAGGTGGTGGCGGCAGACGATGGCAGCGTGCGTTTTGTCAGTGCCCACAGCCCGCTGCGCGAAGTTCAGCGGCTGTATGATCAGATTCTGTATTGGCTCGATAACGACCCGCAACTGAAACCGCGCGATATTGTGGTGATGGTGCCGGATATCGATCAGTATGCTCCTTACATTGATGCGGTATTTGCCAGCAGCCGGGCGCAAACGCAACATGGTGATGATTACCGTATTCCCTGGGCCATTGCCGACCAGTCGATTGCGCAGGAAGAACCTCTGATCGACAGTTTCCTTTCTCTGTTAAACCTGGCCGACAGCCGCTTTCTGATTACCGAGGTTCAGGATTGGCTGGATGTGCCGGCGATCCGCCAGCGTTTTGCGATCAGTGAAGACGATTTACCGTTGCTGCGTGACTGGCTGGCGCGCGCTCAGGTGCGCTGGGGGCTGGACAGTGAACAACGACAGCAGCTGGGCTTACCTGCTTTTGAGCAGAACAGCTGGCGTAAAGGGCTGCGGCAATTATTGCTGGGCTATATGTTACCTGACTCGCAACAGGATTTTCGTGGTGATTTTCCGGTCAGCGCGGCGGAGGGTAACGAAGGTGAATTGCTCGGTAAACTGATGCAGTTCGTTGATACGCTGGAATACTGGCAAAAAATATTCTGCTCTGATTCTGATACTGATGCTGATGCAGACGGTCTGTCCGCTGATGCTTCGCCTGTTGGCGGAGAAATCCGGCAGACAGGTAAAACGGCCGAACAGTGGTCCGCCATTCTGTTAACCATGCTGGATGATTTTTATCTGGCAGAAGATAACGATCAGTTCCCGCTGCAAAAAATCCGCGATGCCATTATGAGCTGGCTGGAAGAATTAAATACCTCGGCATTTAACCAGACACTCAGCCCGGTGGTGGTACGTAGCTGGTTTATTAATGAATTAGGGCAACAGGGCGGCTGGCAGCGTTTTCTCGCGGGGCCGGTGAACTTCTGTACTCTGATGCCGATGCGTTCTATTCCGTTTAAAGCCGTGTGCCTGCTCGGCATGAATGACGAAGATTACCCACGCCGGGTAACCCCGGTGGGGTTCGATTTAATGGTCAGTGGTAAATCCCGCCGTGGCGACCGTTCGCGCCGGGAAGACGACCGTTATTTATTTCTTGAAGCTGTCTGCTCCGCACAGAATTATCTGTACATCAGTTACCGTGGCCGTGATGTGCGCGAAAACGCTGAGCTGCAGCCATCGGTGCTGGTGGCAGAACTGCAGGATTATCTGTGTGACAGTTATTGTCTGGCGCAGCACAGTGACCTGCCGCACAGCGAAAGCCGTGAAGCGATGCACGAATGGCTGACGGAATATCTGCCGTTGCAGCCATATAACCGTCAGTCATTTATTCCGCCTGAGGGCAGCCGTGCTGTTGCCGGATATCAGACGTTGTGGTCCGCCGTGGCGAATGCCGCAGAGCAATTAAATGTGCAGGGTGCGCAGGACGCAGGCGCCTCGCAGTTTTTTACTCAACCTTTGCCGCTGCCGGCGGAACTGGATGTTACTCAGGCCGACTGGGAAGATGTTAAGCAGGCACTGAACGATCCCTTTAAGTTTTTTGTAAAACGCCGTTTGCGCGCATCGTTTGACAGTTATTGGCAGGCACATGAAACCGAAGAGCCCTTTACGCTGCAGGGGCTCGATTCGTATCAGCTGAAAGAAGACTGGCTGCATCTGGCACTGCAGGATTTCAGTCTCGCTAACGGCGGCAGTTATGATCACGGTCTATTAAGTGATCTGCCTAATTTTACCGCGCGTCAGCAGGCGCTTGGCCATCTGCCGGTGAATGCATTAGGAGAGGTCTGGAGTGCGGATCTGGTCGGCAATTCTGTCCCGCTTGCGCAGCAGATTGTGCTGCTGACGGAGCATTCGTTAGCCAGTCGTCAGCTGCTGTGTGACAGTGAATGTGCTATCGAAGTGAACAATGAAGCCGCTGCAGAAGACGATTCCGTTGCTGCAGAATTGAAGACCATTCAGGTTTCAGTGAAGGGCGAATTACAACGTGGCTATAGCAATGACAGCCATGATCCACTTGCTCACACGGATGAGCCGTGCGGATATCTGGTGTTTTATCGGGTAGGCGACATTCATGGTAAACACCTGTTATCCCTCTGGCTCGATCTGGTTATGGCACAGACGGCGCAGCCCGGGCTGATTTCTCATGCGCATCTGCTGGGATTAAGCAAAGGTAAAAAGGGGACGCAACTGCGACATATACGTTTGCAGGCGCCGCCGCCAACGCTGGCAAAAGAACATATGCAACAGGCGCTGACATGGTTTATGCAGGCCTGGCGGCAACCTGTTCCCCATCTGCCGGATACTTTGTGGAATCTGCTGTCTGCAGAGGATATCGCCAGCGAAAAATACCCGGACAGCGTCACGGATAAAAACGAACACGTACAAAAGCAGATGCATAAGCAGGCAGAGGCAGAATTTGGCGAACTTGCGTCGCCGTATCTGCAACGCTGTATGCCGGATTTTGTCAGTAAGGTGCTGTTGGGTGCTTCGTCAGACTGGTTGGAGAAATATGGTGTGTTGATGGCAGATATTAAAACGCATATTCACAGCGACGAGACTCACAGTAGCGAGATTTACAGTAACGAGATTCAGAGCAGTAAGAGCGGGGAGGTGTAACGATGAAGACGTTATCCATTCCGCATTTTCCGCTGTACGGCCAATCCCTGATTGAGGCCAGTGCCGGTACCGGTAAAACCTTTACCATTACCGGGCTTTATAATCGTTTGATTCTTGGGCATGGCCGCAGTGGTGCAGCAGCAGATACTCTGGATTCATCTGCTGCAGATGGCAGTAGCGGTCGGTTAGGCTGTGATCAGATTCTGGTAGTGACCTTTACCCGTGCAGCAACGGAAGAATTACGCGGCCGGATTCGCCAGCGTCTGCGTCTGACTCTGGAAGATTTACTGCGACTGGAAAATGATCAGCCGGCGGCGGATTCTGATCTGCCGGATTATCTGGCGCAGTTGTCTGCTGCTGCCGGTGTCAGTGAGGCGGATATTCGCCAGCAATTATTACCCTGGTTGCAAAGTAACCTGGCGCTGATGGATGAAGCAGCGATTTATACCATTCACGGTTTCTGTCAGCGCATGCTGAAGCAGTTTGCCTTCGACAGTGGTGTGGTGTTCGACGCTGAGCTGGTGCTGGACAGTGAACAATATCTGCAACAGGCCTGTGAAGATGTCTGGCGTACCGAAGCCTACGGCCTGAATACAGAGCAGGGGCGGTTTTTATTAAGCCGCTACAATGGCCCGGATGCCTTGTTTGCCAAGGTCCGTTCGCGCATCAGTCGCCCGGATATGCGCATCGTTCCTGAGATAAACGATCACAATCTTGATGCTGTCTGGCAACGGACAAAAGAACAATTTCACAAGGTTGCTACCTTGTGTAAAGCAACCGCTGCGGAAGATATCGCTGCTCTGATTCAGGATTCAGGGCTGAATAAACGCAGTTACAGTAAAACCAATACGCCTAAATGGATTGGTCAGGCGTATCAGTATTTTCTGTCGTCTTTCAGTCTGCCTGCTGCCGATAACCTTGATCGCCTGACTCCGGCGGGGATGGAAGAAAAACTGGCCAGTGGCGATCTGCCAAAACATGAATTGTTTGATGCCATTGCTGATTTCTGTGCGCAGGCAGACGCATTGCAGCTGATGCTTGAAATGGCATGGCTGGATGTGATCAAAGAACGTTATTTTGATTTGCTGGAAAAAGCCGGGGCGTTAACGCCGGATGATCTTTTACGTCTGCTGGTAACCGCGCTGCGCGGTGAGCAGGGGGATTTGCTGGCATCTCATATCCGTCGTCAGTATCCGCTGGCGATGATCGATGAATTTCAGGATACCGATCCGCAGCAATACGATATTTTTAACCGTATTTATCCGCCCGCTGGTCAGGCTGATGACAGGCTGGCGACGCAGCCAGACCATTACGGGCTGATTATGATCGGCGACCCTAAACAGGCCATTTACGGCTTCCGTGGTGCCGATATTTTTACCTATATTCAGGCGCGGCGGCAGCTCAGCGACGAACGGCGCTTTACGCTTGGTACTAACTGGCGCAGTCACTCTTTACTGGTTGATGGTGTTAACCAGTTGTTTACGGCTCACAAAAGCCCGTTTATTTTTGATGAGGATATTCACTTTGTTGAAGTGGCGGCCGCAGGTAAAGCCGACAGCCAGCCATTAACCATTGCCGGAGAGGTTCAGTCTCCTCTGCAACTCTGGTTTGACGGCGAAGAATATTCGCGCACTACCGCTCAGGCGGAAGTGGCTGAACAGTGTGCTGCGGCCATTCATGGTCTGCTCAGCGGTGACGCACAGTTGGGCGACGATAAGGTTCAGGCAAAAGATATTGCGGTACTGGTGCGCAGCCGTAAGCAGGCAGGCTGGATTCGGGATGCGTTAATGATACACGGCATTGGCAGTGTATTTCTGACCCGCGACAGCGTGTATGAATCACAGGAAGCCAAAGACATGTTTGCCTGGTTGCAGGCGGTCGCTCACCCCTCCGATGAGCGGGCATTGCGCACCGCGCTGGCAACCCTTAGTCAGGGATTCAGTGCGTTACAGCTCGACCATCTGCTGAATAATGAGCAGGCCTGGGAACAGGCGCTGGAGCAGAATCTGGCCTATCACCAGCTGTGGAACCGGCGTGGCATCATGGCGGCGGTGATGCATTGGCTGGAGCAGGATCAGCGCGCCGAACGTCTGCGCTATCAGGAAGACGGTGAACGCCAGCTGACCAATATGATGCACCTCGGTGAATTACTGCAGGCAGCGTCACGACGTCTGCGTGGCCATGAGGCATTGTTACGCTGGTTTGGCGAGCAGGTTTTCTCGGAAGAACGTTCCGGCGATGAAGCTCAGTTAAGGCTCGAAAGTGATGCCAATCTGGTGACCATTGTGACCATTCATAAATCGAAAGGTCTGGAATATCCGCTGGTATTTTTACCTTTCCTCTGGGATGACAGTTACCTGCCGAACAGCAAAAGCGATACGCAGTATTTCTCCGTCCGCGATGACTGCATGGTGCTGGATCTTGATCCGGATGAGGAAGCAAAAGCGGCAGCCCGGCGTGATGCACTGGCTGAGTCTCTGCGCCTTCTGTACGTTGCTGTTACCCGTGCGGTGCAGGGCTGTTTTATCTGGTTGGCCGACGCTCTCGACGGGCGCAGTAGCAGACAGAAAAAATCCCGCATTGCCGACACCGCGCTGGGCTATTTACTCGACATTGAATCAGATCCGCAATGGTCCGTGTTAGAGCAGCGTATGACTGACAGTCAGGCAATACAGCTGTGTGCACCGCCGGCGTGGCTTCTTGCTGAAGGTAAGCTGAGTGGCGCAGGTGAAGCAGCGCAGATAAAACCTGCACAGATAAAAGCGGGAAAATGGGATCACTGGCGGGTCAGCAGTTACAGTCAGCTGGCGGCCGCACATGGCACGCATAGTCAGAACGGTATGACTGCTGCAGCGGAGCAGAGTACGGCTGTGTCAGAGGGGATTGCGGATGATGCACTGCTGCGTACCGATGAAACGCTCTACAGCGATTCAGTGGGAAGCTTTCTGCCGATTGCTGATTTGCCAGACGATACTCAGGCATCTTCTGCCTTGGCTGAACGACAGGAATTTAATTCAGACGCGGCGGCACTGACCTTTGCCCGCGGCGCGAATGCTGGTACCTGTTTGCATGCTGTATTTGAACACTGGGATTTTCACGATCAGGCACAACTGCTGGATATATGTGAGCGCGAGCTGCGCCATTATGGCCTTTACGATGAGTCGCTGAATCAGAACGGCCAGGCACAGGCAACACAACCATCACACGCTATCAATCAGACTGAACAGTTGGCGCAGTGGTTAACTGCCGTTGTGCAAAGCCCGCTGAATACGCTGTCCGCGGCGGGCAGCAGTGAAACCTTCACACTGCAGGATATTGTCGAAGGTGGGCGCCTTGATGAAATGGAATTTTATCTTCCGGTGGCCGGTTTACAGGCTTCGCAGGTGAATCGTTTACTGGCTCAGGGAAATGCAGATTCTGCTCAGGCAGAACGTTTTCAGTTTGATGCGTTATCCGGCTACCTTAAGGGCTTTATTGACCTGATTTTTTGCTATCAGGGGCGCTACTATGTGGCGGATTATAAATCGAATTTCCTGGGTGAACGGTTACAGGATTACGCTCCGGCGGCATTGAACGCCGCCATGGTGAGTCATCAGTACGATTTACAGGCCTGGATTTATACCGTGGCGCTGGATCGTCTGTTGAGTCAGCGGTTGCCGGATTATTCACCGCAACAGCATTTGGGGGGCGTGTATTATTTTTATCTGCGCGGTATGCATCTGGGGGCTGAGGCACCATTGCTGTCTGCTGTACCATCTGCTGCGACTGTGCGTGAGCAGGAAACAACAAATAAAACAACAGGGCAAACAGAGTCAGCACAGGCTGATCTGTTTGCACAGGTGGATTTATTTGATGAACCCGAGGTAACGGATATTAAAAGTGATGCTGCCAGTTTGCCGCAGGCGCCGGGTGTTTATTACCACAGTGTTGATCCTCATGCCCTGGCGCAGTGGCGGGCAATTCTCAGCGGCGCAGAGGAGGATGCAGCATGACTCAAAACATGAATCGTGGCATGACTCACACAGCTGTTAATCGTGTGCGACAGGAAGCAGATTCTCCGCTGCGTGCCATTGATTATCAGGTCGGGCGTCAGATTCTGGCTTATGAAAAAGGACGCTCGGATCTGACCGAAGATGAGCTGCGGCTACTGGAATTTGCGGCGCAGATGGTCAGTGCCGCGTTGGGCAAAGGCCAGGTCTGTCTGCCGGTCTGTTTACCGGACTCCTTACCAGCGTTTAGCCCGGCGACGGCTGACCAGACGCGTAGTTCTGTTATTGGTCCTGTTATGTGCCCGGTTATGGAACTGGATGAAGAATGGCAGTCTGTTGTTGAGGACCTGTATGCGGTTCTGCAGCGCAGTTTTACCGTATTTAATCCGGCGGCTTCTGATGCATCGGCGGCCCGCTATCAGCATCAGCCTCTGGTGCTGAATAATGGCCGGCTGTATCTGGCACGGTACTATTTTTATGAGCAGGGTGTGCTGCAGCAGATACATCAGCGTATCGGACGTGGTCCCGAAGTTGAAAAAACCGGCGAGCAGAACGAAGACGAACACGCTGCTTTGCAGCAGGTATTAAATGAATTATTTGCCAGTGCCGACAGCAGTCTGGTGGATTGGCAGAAAGTCGCAGCGGCCACCGCATGCTTGCAGCAGTTTACGGTCATTACCGGTGGGCCCGGAACGGGGAAAACCACCACGGTTACACGTCTGTTATCGGCGCTGATCAGTCAGTCGCCGCAGATGTCGATAGCCCTGGCGGCGCCGACCGGTAAAGCCGCTGCGCGCATGACGGAATCCATTCGCCAGGCCAAGCTGAATGCCAGTAATGGTAACAGTCTGCCTTATGCGGGGCGGATACCCGATGAAAGTTACACCCTGCATCGTCTGCTCGGCTGGACGCCCAATGGTTTCAGATACAACGCAGAACAGACATTGCCGTTTGATTGCGTGGTGGTGGACGAAGCGTCCATGGTGGATTTACCCATGATGTTTCATCTGTTTGCCGCACTTTCGCCGGCAACGCGGTTGATTCTGTTGGGCGATAAAGATCAGCTGGCGTCAGTGGAAGCCGGCAGTGTGCTGGCGGATTTATGCGATGCCGGGCAACAGCATGGCCCGGATGCGGCCTTTGCTGCAGTGCTGCAACAGCTCACAGAGTGTGATCTTACTGCCTACACAGAGCCTGCCTGTGGACCCATGCAGAACGCCATGGCGTCGCTGCGCATATCGCATCGGTTTGATGCCAACAGTGGTATCGGTCATTTGGCTGCGGCAGTAAACCGCAGTGATGCCGCGGCCGCAGAGCAGGCGTTCGCACAATTTGATGATGTAACATTTGATCTGCTGGAGACGCAGGATATTTATTGGCAACAGCCGCGCTGGCGCGAGGCGGTTACTCATGGCTACCGGGATTTCTGTAACGCCGTCAGTGCTGGGGCAGACGCAGCTCAGGTGTTTGCCGCCTTTAACCGCTTTCAGGTGCTGGTCGCTCTGCGGCAGGGGCCGTACGGCGTGGAGCAGGTGAACCTGCGTATCGAACAATTGCTGCGGGCTTCCGGTTTACTCAGCATCAGCAGTGTGGCTGGCGCTCTGGCAGGGCAGACGTCGGTCGCCGGCTGGTATCCTGGACGGCCAGTGATGATCAGCCGCAACGATTACGATCTTGGGTTGTTTAATGGTGATATTGGTATTGCGCTGCTGCACACCGATGACGACGGCAAGCGCGCATTACGTGTCGCTTTCCCGGATGAACATGGCGGAGTGCGCTGGCTGTTGCCAGGGCGTCTGCCGGCTCATGAAACAGCGTTTGCCATGACGGTACATAAAAGTCAGGGTTCAGAATTTGATAAGCTGTGCTTGCTGTTGCCGGAGTTCTGGCAAAGTGTGATTACCCGGGAACTGATTTACACCGCTGTTACCCGGGGTAAAAAAGAATTTCATTTATTTTCCGGACAAGCCTGCTGGCAGCAGGGGATTCTTGCCCGGGTACACAGGGCCAGCGGTCTGCGCGATGCCCTGTGGAATACTTCTGTTGACTGATTGGTTGCTATGACAAATTCCCGGGTAAAAATCTGGTTAAGGCGCATTCTGATTCTGCTGGCCTTTGTTTTTGCGTTTATTCTGGTGCTGCTGTATTTAGCGCCGGGCATTGCTCTGCTTGGCGCAAATCACTGGTATCAGAAGCAGGGCGAGGGCTACAGTCTTACAGCAAAAGACTGGACCTTTGCGCCGTTTCGCACCGAGCTGGAATTTACCGGTCTGGTGCTCGAACACCCGGGCAGTGGCAGCGGTGAAACCCGGATTGAACGTGTCCATCTCGATTTTGATCCCTGGGCGTTGTTCAGTCATCAGGTGGATGTACGCTCACTGGTGCTCGACGGCCTGAAACTGCAGGCGGATGTTAGCGAAGGCGAAGAAAAAACGATCGATCAGACTGATGTAAAAGATATTCTGCTGAAAATAGCGGGTCTTAACCTTCCGGTCACTCAGTTACCTATAAAACAGGTAACTGTGCCGGCGGAAGAAAATATATCTGAAGCCGACGATCCTGCGGCCAATGCAGTGTCTGACAGTTCAGTGTCTGATAAGACCGTGGCAAATAAAGAAACTACGCCCACCAGTGCAAACCCGGCAGCGGCGGCAGATCCGGGCGAAGATATTCCCTGGCTGGTGCGGGTTCAGTCTCTCAGTATTACTGCCAATGACCTGAACTGGAATGTGCAGTTAGCACAAACGCTGGATGTAGCATCGTCCAGCGGGCGTCTCAGCATCAATCAAATTAACGTCCGCGATTTCTCCACCGCAGAAACTGATCCAGTGGATATTGATATCAATCTGCAACTGAGCACAGAGATCCGTGCGGCTGGTGCGGATATTGATGTAAAACCCATGACCTTCAGTCTGCGCGGTTCGCTGGATCATCCGCTGACCGCCCCGTCCTGGCAGGGCGATATCGGTTTAAGCGGTACGGATGTAAAAGCCAATAATATCCGTGTCCGTCTCAGTGAGTTGAGCATCAGTCTGGATGCAGCGCTTAACGACGCATTTTCACAGCTTACTTTTGACGGCGAAGTGACTTTTGCCGACGCCGGTGCGGATATGCCGGAAATGAACGCTGGTTTTTCCAAACTGGTGCTGGAGCTGGACGGATCGCTGTTAAATAACCTGAAAGAACTGACTCTGAATAGTGGGATTCAGTTGAATGACGTGCGGGTGAATGCGGCCGGTTTACGCAGCCAACTGGCGGAATTAACGACGCAATTGCACACCTCGGCAACGGACGATTTCGCCGCGCCGCAGGTGGCTGGTGATATTCAGTTGCGCGGGATCGATGCCGGTTACCAGCAATATCAGGCGACGCTGGATGAGCTGAGTCTGAGTGGTCTGGATGCAGGCCTGCAACAGCAACGGCTACAGAATCTGTTGCTGCGTAATCTCCGGGTTAGCAGCCAGCCGGGTTGGCAGTCGGCTAATCCGGCAGCTACTCCGGCAACTACCCCGGCAGAAGACGGTCAGGGCGGAAATGCAGAAAATGATATTTCCGCTGCGGTTACTGAACCGGCTGCAGGAACAACAGAACCCGCCGTTGAGCTGTTGAATCTGGCACATTATCAGTTAAGCGATTTCGCTTTTAATCAGAACAGCCTCACATCCGGTAGCCATGATTTTGATGGGCTGGTGGTTGAACTGTACAAACTCGCTGACGGCACGATCAAAGGGCTGGAAAACAGCGCTTCTGAAAACAACGCTCTTGAAAACGACGCTTCTGAAAAAAGCATTGCGGAAAACAGCAGCGCGGAAAGCACAGCTGCAGAAAGTAACAAAGCGCAAAGCGATCCGGCATCAGAATCAACTGACAGTAAACCACTGGCATTTTATCTTGCTGGTCTGCATCAGGCTGCGCTCGTGTACAGTAAGGTGCGGGGTGAGAAGGTGCAGGGTGATGTTGCAGAAGATGGCGATGTTGGAGTAGATGGCGAGAGCGACACCACGGCAGTATCGGATTCTGAAAGTACAGAACAACAGGTTTCTGCTGAACAGACGCAGACCTTGCCGTTGCAGAATTCCATTATTCACTTTACCGATGCTGCGGTATCTCCGCCTCTGGATGCCAGTATTACGCTGTATGAGCTGGCCGTGGGTGAAGCCGAAGGCAGTGTTGCTGGTGCTGACGCTGAGTTAAAACAGCCCATTACTCTGCACCTGCTGGCGGGTCTGGATAAATACAACCGTATCCGTACCGATGCGTCATTGTCTGTGTATGAGCGGGATGGTGTTCAGTATCCGCAGGGAACGATTAAGGCAAAAATTACGCAGCTCGATCTCACGGCATTTAATGGTTATCTGGCCCAGTCTATGGGTTATAACCTGGAGCGCGGTATGCTGGAAGCCGATATCGATGTCACCATTGATAAAGCAAAACTGAAGGGCGAGGTAAAAATCCTGCTGCGCAATTCACGCTTTGTACCGGTGGATGAAGCCACCATTGATCGCGTCAGTAAGCAGATTTCCATGCCGGTTGATACCGCTCTGGATCTGCTGCGTGACGGTAACGGCAACGTGAATGTAACCATTCCGGTGTCCGGCGACCTGACCGATCCGAATTTTGGCCTCAGCGATCTGACCCAGCAGCTGTCTGTATTGGCGTTAAAAACCGGTGCTATGTTCTATCTGAAGCAGGCATTACAGCCTTACACTACGCTGATTAATCTGGCCTCGTTCGCTGGTGATTATCTGATGAAAATCCGTCTGGATGCACTCAGATATGAAAGCGGGCAAACGGAGCTGAGCGAAGAACATCTGAAAAACCTGAACAAAGTGATGTCTTTAATGCAGGATAAAAAATCGCTGGAATTACAGGCCTGTCCGTTTGTCAGCGCAGAGGAAGCTGAAACTGCGGGCGACGGCTGGACAGAGCTGGCGAAACAACGTGGTGCTGCAGTGAAAGCCTGGCTGAATGAGCAGGACGAACAACTGACACCGAGAATTACCGTATGTAAGCCACAGAAAGGCAAAAATGCTGAAGTGGTTCTGGGCTTTAACTAATTTCAAAATAAGAGCAGAGAGTATGAATCAGGTTATCGATTTACTTAAGTCACACCGTTCCATCCGTAAATTTAAAGATGAAGCCGTGACCGCTGAACAGCTTGAACAGATTCTGCTTGCCGGGCAGGCCGGTTCAACCTCCAGCTTTCTGCAGGTGACGTCGGTTATCCGCATTACCGATAAAGAAAAGCGCGAAAAGCTGGTGGAGTTTTCCGGCGGGCAGAAATGGGTTGGTCAGGCACCGGAATTTCTGGTGTGGTGTGCCGATTTTAACCGTCATAAGACCATCGCTCCGGAAGCCAAACTGGGCTTTGCCGAACAGCTGCTAATCGGTGCTGTCGATACAGCCATTATGGCTGAAAATGCCTTGGTCGCTGCTGAGTCTATGGGGTTGGGCGGGCTGTTTGTTGGAGGTATCCGTAACAACCCGCAGGGCGTTGTTGATCTGCTGGAGTTACCACAGCAGGTGATTCCGCTGTTTGGTATGTGCATTGGTGTGCCGGATCAGGACCCGACTATCCGTCCACGTCTGCCGCTGTCTCTGGTGTTGCATGAAAACAGCTATAACACCGACCTGAACCGTGAGGTGCTGGCTGAGTATGATCAGCGTGTGCATGATTATTATGAAGAGCGCATGGGTGCCAATAAGGTCATGACCTGGAGCGAACAGATTTCTGCAACGGTATCAAAAGAAGCGCGGCCATTTATGAAAGCGTTTCTGGAGAAGCAGGGCTTTGCGGTTAAGTAACCCCGTGCTGAGTTAATCTGCGCTGAGTTAATTTGCGGATTAAAAAAACGGAGGGCTTGCCCTCCGTTTTTTGTTTCTGTGCCCTTGCAGTCTTGTATGGTTCAATTCCCTTATTCACCGCTATTCCCTTGTTAATTTTAAAGATAAGGTGAAGCCCGTAGCTAGCGGCAACTAGTTACCGGAGAAGTAATCCGATGCATGCCAGGTACTCGATACCGTTAACAAGCCTGGATGCTTCTCCGACCCGATTTTAACTCGAACAGTCGAATGGGCTTCTAAGCCCGAATCTAGCAAGTACGGG
>MDTC01185732.1_pt1 | contig 22693 bp, 11 predicted proteins | sample 811181 | NCBI WGS metagenome assembly MDTC01 (sample SAMN05326644, study PRJNA326480) | marine metagenome | isolation source: seawater | place: Pacific Ocean: North | collected 2011 | reverse complement strand
TGGTCCCTCCTCTCGAAAGGATTGAGAGGAGGGAAGAGCCGAAGGCTCAGGGTGGTGAGTTTGTTGAGGCGTATGTTGCAAAGCGCACGAAGCAAATCAGCCCGACGAGGGCGCTTGCGTTGGGCGCAACTGCAAGATACGCCGGATCTGCTTTATCGTTTGGCTTCTTGTTTGGCGAGGCGGACGATGACACGTCGATGGGATTGCTTTGTGCCTCCGATTTTGACGACGCGATGGCGAACCTTATTGCTGTTCTTTTTGTAGACCGCGAGGTACATGGTTTTGCCTGTTTTGGTTTTTTCGATGCGGAAGATGTAAAGCTTTTCGACACCAAGTTTACCACGGATCGCGCGGAGTCTTTTGAGGATTTTGAAGCGTGAGCCGTTATCAAACAGATCGATGTTTGTGACGGTGAGGGTGCGTGGGTCGAGCTTGAGTACGATCTTTGGCAGGTTGATTGTTTTGGCTTGGCCTGCTTTGATCGTTATGGTTTTTTGGAGTGTCGTGTAGCCTGTTTTTTCGAGGCGGATGATGTGTTGTCCTGGGGGAAGATCTTCGAGCAAGAAAGGGGTCTCACCCATATATTTGTTGTTCAAGTAAAGTTTCGCACCTTTTGGGTACGTCTTGAGTGAGAGTTTGTACTGCGCTTGTTTCATGTAGTATTTACGCAGGACTGTGTAGTAGCTGACCGCCCCTTTTGGGTAATTGGAGGGGAGCTCGTAGGTTGGCGCGTAAAGGATGGCTTTGGTCATAAAGGAACGCACCAGCTTGGGCTTCTTGGTGCTCAAGTAGACGAGCGCCTTGAAGATGTATGCATCTCGAAGGTACACGGGACTTGAGAGCCACTTGCGGTGTTTTTCTGCGAGCCTTTGAGCGACATTCAGGGATTTGAGGGCAAAGGGGAAGCGCCTCGCGCCAAAGAGGCCTTCTTTGTCGACGTAGAGCTTCTTTCCTTTGAGCAAAAAGGCTTTCATCTTTGCGATATCTTTTTGGACTCTCGCAGGAACCGCACCCTTAAAGAGTAGGATTTTCTCTTGTTGTTCGCGGTCGTAAATTGAAAACCCACCTTTGCTACGAAATGCCCAGTTCGTCAGTCGTTTGACCCAGGCGACGTCGGCTGTGCGCTCTTGCCCTGATTGGTCAAAAAACAGCGCGATTCGTTTGCCCGCGAAAGCCTGTCCTGGAGAGAACAGTGATATCCCGACGAGCGCGAGAGAGCAGAGGCACATTAGAGCCTTCGTGGAGTTTTGTTTCATGTGACGCTTCCTCTTCTTTGTCCCAACAGCGTGGAAGACAGTAGTAGATTCGATGGTTTTGGGCACATCTGCCTGAATTTGACGTGTCAGGTTCCCAATTTCTTCAAAACGCTCACAACACATCGCAGTTATGTTGTGTGTGCAGCCGACCTGAGCTGCTTGTAATTATCGAATCTTCGACAACAAATCAAGGTGCTTTTTGAGTCATGTCCAGTAAAGATGCTTTTGGCCGCGTTTTCTTTTTGTAGATGGTCCTTGACTTCTCCTCATCACTTTTCATGTTTTGACCATCACATTGGCGGACACGGAGGATCAATGACGTACCAGAACCGATATCTTTGGGGATGCCTTTTTGCAACAGGCTACACCGCCAGCTCAATGTACCTGATGTTTGCCGAAAGCGAGCGTGTTTTGCGTGCATTTGGGGGCGCATCTTTGTACCTCGAACGTGCGCTCATGTGGCGATATGCACCTCTCCTTCTGGGCTCTTTGCTGTGTCTCGTGGCTGTGTTCATGGACAGGTTTGCAAAGGAGGTCGACTTCCCTGGGTGGATGGACAATCACGTCATTCGCCAAGACATGATCGTAAAATGGGTGCTGCTTGGTTTGGTGATTGGTGTCTTCTGGATGATCGGTGATCGGATGTTGGAGCTTGGAGGTGGCTGGAAGGGGATCCCGTTGGGTTCACCTCTGTTGTCTTTTGCTGTCTCCCTGCGTGCTGTCTTGTTGGCTGAATTGTTGTATCGAGGGTTGTTGTTTGTGCTCGTCGTATGGGCCTGCAAGAAGCTGTGGGGGCAGGTGTCTTTTGCGTGGGTGAATCTGTTCGTCGCGTTCATCTTTGCGCTGGGTTATGTACCTGTGTCGATGGGGCTCTTTAAGTTGGTGAGTGTTTCGCAGATACCATTTACAATGTGGGTTGGGTTGATTGTGTTACAGGGAGGAGCGGGGGTGTTGTTTGGGGTCGTGGCGATTCGCTACGGGTTATGGGCTTCTGTTGTCGTCCATCTTTGTGCGGATCTCGTCTGGCACACGTTGTGGCCTATCTTCGCCTAGTCTTGTGTGTACCCATAAAAAAGATGACCAACGTGAACAGCCAGATAGGAGCGGAGGGGGAGCGTTGAGGTTGTGTATGGCAACCACATCCTTTCGCCGGTAGCTCAGGGAGGGTCTCTTTGGGAGCCTCTGGTGTCGTCTCCACTGTCTTTTTGATCTCCGTGGGGTCAGGCTCTGGCTGTGGTTCGGGTTGGACGCTCGCGTCTGATTGTGGTTCAGGTGTGGGTTCGGATTGTGGCTCTGGTTGTGGTTCTGGTTGTCTAGGGTTGTGTGTACATGTCCCACTTATGCAGTCGTAATCGATGGGGCACTCTCTGCTGTCGATGCACGTGGTGGTCGTTGCGTCGGCTTCGCAGTATCCGTAGGTGCCTTGTTGCGTTTGAAGGATTCTGTTGCAGGTCCGACCTGTTGGGCAATCCTTCTCTGTACAGAGGCACACATTGGCGGCATTCCCGTAGCGAACACACTGTCCACCGATGCTACATTTTTTGGTTTGTGTGCAGTCTTCAAAGCATCGCGCACCTGATTGGGTGTACAAACAAATGAGTCCATCTTTGCATCGACGAAGATTGTCACAAGATTGTCCAATCGAGCGATACCCTTGCGCGCTGGCGATACAATATTGCCCATCATCAAGACCCGCACAGACCTGACCAGAAGGGCACGAGCGGTTGCTCGTATTTGGAGCACAGGAGCCTATGGCTTGGTTACTTTGGTAGGTGAAGAGATTGCAGAAGTGATCGGCTTCACATTCGCTGTCATCTCTACACAGACAATTGCCGACGGAGCTACAGAACCCACCGCCTTTGCCTTTGCATTCGTTTGCGTTTGTACAGGCTGCGAGGCACACTCTGTAAGAGGAATTTCTGAAACAACGTGTGCTCCCTTTACATGTGTTGTCTGCGAGACAATCGGTACCTGCATTCCCTTGCTGGACTCCACAAGGTTGGAGACAGACCTTTCCGCTGCTCAAGTTGGCACATTGGAGATCGCTCTTGCAGGTGCCTGTATCACATGTATCACCGACGACACCACCATCTTTTCGTACGCAAAACTTATCCTTGCACGTGAAACCTGTCGCGCAATGTTGGTCAAGCAAGCATGGAACTCTACACGTCCCGCTTGATGGGACACATTGCTTGGGGAATCCTACGAACAACGAGCGACAGAGGAATCCTTCAGGGCAGAAGTCGCCTACAGCACAGGGCTGACTGCACGTTCCTTGTCCTCTTGGTCCGTTGCACAGATTGTCTCCACCACCACAATCATCTTTGTTTGTACATGGGTGACAGAGCTTGGGGCTGCGTGGTGGGAGCTTCGGCATACAGATGTTGGTGGTTGGGTCACAATGTTCACCAAGTCCGCACTCTGCGTCTGCTTTACAGGATACATCCGGACAGGTTGTCTGTTCAGGTTTGCAGACAGTGCGTGACTGACTTTGCCCTTGTAGGGTCGTGCATTGTGAGCCTGTCGGGCAGCAATTGGCGCTTGTGCATGTTTGTAAGCATCTATACCCATTCGTGAATTTATAACAGATGCCATTTCCACAGTCCGCATCTTTTGCACAAGGTTGGCAGTGTGTTGTTTCTTGTGTGATGGGTTTGGGTTCGCAGATGGATTTTGTGCCACATTGGGCGCAGATACCGCAATCTGTATCCACTTTACAGGCGGCGGGGCCGTCTGCGTATTTGAGGAGGTAGGGTTGCAGGAAGGAGAGATTGGCGTCCAATCTCGTCGAGACAGCACCACCATCGCAGTAAGTGTCACCTTGTCCTGTCGCGGTCGCTTTGTAGGCGATGGAGGTGACACCCATCACGGCGATGCGTCCGTTGACTGTGTACAGCGCTGGGCCGCCTGAGTCGCCGTGGCAGGCGCTCTTTCTTTGGGCGACGGCGGTTTTTTCGTCGTAATGGATAAAGGATCTTGGGTTGATTTGAAACAGCGGAATGTTGGCTGCGTATTTTTGGTCCGCTCGCTGTTTGGGACGGGTTTGGATCAACCCATAGCCCACCACTCTGACTGTGGTACCAATCCATTTTGTATCCATCGCCGTGGTGTTGGGGATGATTGGGGTGACGTTGGTGACCTTGTTGCGAAGGATCAAGACCGCGATATCGTAATTGGCCCCTGAACCTGCTTTGTATTGGGGATGGTTTACGGTTTGTTGGAGAGAGTGGTACTCACTGCGGAATGTTTGATTAGGATCGGTAAAGTCGACACGAAATTGGATGTTTTGGATTCCGTATCGATTGATCGCGTCGACACAGTGGGCGGCAGTGACGACGAGTTGTCGACGAATAAGTGTCCCTGTACAAAAAGAGGAACCTTTTCTTACGACGAGCGCCCCGATAGCTGGATGGCTCAGGTCTCCTTGTCCATTGATGATATTTTGCTGAAGTTGGCTCGGAGAATGTTCCTGACTGACACACGCCTGACTCGAAAAAAGAAGAACAAAGCAAAGAAAAACATACTTGTAATATCGGTACATGATGTGTGTTGTGGAGCCTCCTGAGAGTTCCACGCTTACTCCTGTTTTGGGTTTATTTGATCGTAAATTGTGAACCCTGATATTTGCCTTGGAACGATGTGATAGAGAGTCCTGTCAGGCTGAGCAATTGTGATTCGAGTTTGGTGTAATCCTGTCCTGACTGTGTGTGAGAAGAGGTGATGTAACCTTTTACGCCGGACTGTCCTTGTGCAGAATAGTACGTTTTGTGCTCAATGGGAATACCTTGTGGGAGTCCGAGGACTGTATGTGAATAGTAACCACCGAGGATGACCTTTTTGATCACGACACCAGAAGAGACGTTGAGCGCCCATTTGATGGGTTCATAGGAGACAAGCGCCAGGATAAATGCTTTGTTTGTGCGTTGGATGGAGACATTCACCACACCAAAGCGATTCCCATTACCGTTGGGAGCAGGTGTATAAGGGGGAGAGCCTTCGTAAACGCCAACGACATGAAGCTCGCTGGCTTTACACTGCGATGCTTGGAATCCTTCGTCTACAGTCCCGTCACAGTCGTTGTCGATGCCATCGCAGATTTCTGTGCTTGGATCGCTCTGAATGGCGCTACACTCCGTTTGTTTTTTGTCGCTCGCGCAGACGTAGATACCTGTCGCGGCACAAGCTCCGACACCGACACTGCAACTCGTTCCTTTGTTGGGGTAGCCTTCGTCGATTTGACCATCACAATCGTCATCTTTGTCGTTACATTCTTCAATCGCGCCGGGGTTGGGGATCCCACATGTGCCATTGCAACAGCTCTGCCCTGTCGGACAGGTGTTTCCACACGCCCCACAATGTTGTGTGTTTGTACGAAGGTCAGTACATGTCTGGTTACAAAGCTGCTGTCCTACAGGGCAATTGAGTTTTTGGCAGGTGCCAGCCTGGCAGCCGTATCCTGTAGGACAAACATTCCCGCATTGACTACAGTGGAGGTTGTCCGTGTTTGGATCGACACATTGATTGCCACATCGCAGGGGCTTGTCGGATGGACATTTGATGAGGCATTGGCCACGAATGCATAACTCACCTTCTTTGCAACTCTTATCACATCCGCCACAGTGACTTGTATCTGTGAGGACATCTGTACAAATGCCTCCACATTTTTTGGGTTTGTCTTGGGTGCAGCCTTTTGCGAGGCAGCCTCCTGCGAGGCAATTTTCATTGGTCGTACAAGAGTTGTTACAGATCCCACAGTGAGTGGTGTTGGATTTTGGATCGACACATTCTTTGTTACATGTGAGAGGGGTCGGACCGGGACAACCTGTGTGGATACAGATACCTTGAATACAGCCTTGGTAGGGGAGACATTTAGTGCCACATTGACCACAATGATCTTGGGAAAAGGATGTATCTACACATTGTGTTCCGCAGAGCTGTAGACTGTTTGGACATTGGCATTTGCCCAGGTGACATGCTTGGTTTCCGGGGCATTGGACGCCACAAGCGCCACAGTTTCGCGTATCACTTTGGGTGTCCACACAAGCACCGTTACATTGGGTGGGGGTTTGTCTTGGGCATGTACGTACACATTGGTTATTTGCGCATAATTCGTTGTTTGCGCATACTTTTCCGCAGCCTCCACAGTTGAGTCTGTTGGAGGTGATATCGACACAAGCATTTCCACAAAGGGCTGTTCCTTTGGGGCAAACACATTGTCCTTTCTCGCAATATTGCATCCCTGGACACGCTTTCCCACAGGCACCACAGTGTTGACTGTTTGTGTTTGTGTCGACACATCCTCCAAAGCAAACTGTGGGGGTCGCAGAGGGGCAGTAAGCCCGGCAGCTTCCTTCTGCGCAGGATTGACCATCTTTGCATTTGTTATCACATGCCCCACAGTGTCCTATGTGGATGTCTGTGTTGACGCATTGGCCGTTGCATTTGAGTCGATTGCTTGGGCACTGGCAGCTACCTTTCACACATTGTTGTCCAGCAAGGCAGGCTTTTCCACAAGCACCACAATGTGAGGGATTATTTTGTGTGTTTACGCAGCTTCCAAAACACCCCTCAGGTGTGCTCGCTGGACACCGCAATAAACAGGCGCCGTTGGCACAGGACTGACCATTTTTGCAAGCTTTTCCGCAGCCACCACAGTGCATACGTGAGCTGCGTGTGTCTACACAGCGCCCTTCACATAGGACGCTGTGAGGGGGACAAACACACTGTCCTCCGAGGCATTGTTGGCCTTCTTTGCAGGCGTTGTTGCAGCCACCGCAATGGTTGGGGTTTTTTGTGACGTTGATGCAGGCATTGCCACAGATCGTCGGTGTGTCAGATGGGCACTTGTCCACACATGTTCCAGATGCACAAAGTGCGCCCTCTTTACAAGCATTTCCACAAGCACCACAGTGTTTTGCGTCGGCGAACAACAAAACACATTCGTCACCACACTTGGTGAAGCTTGACTGACAAATACATGTACCATCTTTGCAGTATTCTTGGGGGCTGCAGGCGTCTTGTTTGGTGATCGCGCAGGTGGACCACGAGCCGTTCTTTTCGCACGTCTGTTTGCCGATCGCGCAGAGCTTGTCATCGTCGAGGGTGCAGTCTCTTTGTTGCCCGACTTTACAGGCCTGACACTCTGCGTTGATACAGTACGGCGCTGTTGGAGAGGTGCAGTGGCTGTCTGTCACGCACTCGACACATCCACCTGTCTCGTCGCAGTGTTGGCCGGTCGAACAATCTTGATCCGTCCCACAAACACATTTGAAGTCCAGTGTGCATTCCTTTGTTGGTCCCGCGGGACTTTGGCAGTGTATGTCCGTCAGACAGGCGACACATGTCCCCACCCCCGAAGTGTTTTTCAGACATCGATCGGGACACGATTCACAGCCAGTATTTTGCACATCAATGTCTGAGCAGGCATTGGAGAGACTGAGAAAGCATGTGAAAACAAGTATATTTCGTAACAAGCGATAGATTTTCAAGGACCACTCCTGCGCGCCGATCCCACGGTATGTGGGTGCAGTTTATATCTCTCGCCCATAATATACTGTTTTCATGTTGGATTCGAGAACTTTTTTGGCTGGTGATCAATTTTGCCAGGAGCGATAACTCATATCGACACCCATCATGATCTGCCACTGTGGCCCTGTTTGATCGGTGATGGCTGTTGGATAGGCTGACAACAGCGCAAATTGTAGCAAAAAGCGAATGTGTTTGTTGATATGAATGGTACTGCGGACGTTGACTTCCATCGGAAGAGAAGGCGCGGTGCCGTATGTTTGCTGCTCTTGTGTGGCGAACAACAACATCCCAATATTGAGATCGAGCGTGAATCTTCTCATGTCGAGACTTGCGCTCCAGCCGAGGACTGGACTTTGTCGATACAGGTCGTGTAGTTGAAGGCCTCTGCGAGTTGTCAATTCATTCATACCACCGCGAAAGATCGTCAAGGGTTGTTGGGACTGGGGAGAGATGGAAAAGAAGGGGATGTCGCTCTTTTCGTCTGCGATGGGGATATGGAAGTGTTGTTGTAGTTTGACGAATGGCAACGGAAAGAATGAGAGGCTGCCGTGAAGCAATCCAGTTGTGGGACTCGCCTCGAAGGTGGAGGTCGGCGAGGTCACTTGCATCGAACCCGTGTGGACGATCGCTGCTGCGTTCAACGCAAAGGCTGCATAGTCGTATCGCATCGTTGCCCCAAACCAAAAATGTCCTCCTGTGCTCGTCGGGGTGCTCGCACAGTCATTTTCGAATCGATGGCAGATAGGAGCCTGCCCCGGCAGTGTTGTGAATTGTTCTCGCCACTTCGAGGAGAGGAGACGTGCGCCAGCGATATTGTCACCGTCGTTCATGAATGTCGCGAAGAGTTGGACCACAAGATTGGGTGATTTGTTGTAGCCACTCCAACTCCAAGAGGCGTTGGTTTCGAGGTGGATGATGGGGCTTTGCTTTCCAACTGCGCTCAAGGAACCGTCAGGAAGCAGGGCTTTGGCCTGTACATCCCACTGGCTTCTGTATCGAGAGAGGATGTCCATCGCAAAGTGCGCTCCTGGCGTAAACCCATCGAGGATCAGGCCAGCGCCGATGGTCGTTCGCTGCTGTCCGAGTGTGGCTTGAAACGAGCGAGTCTTAAAGCGCACAAAGGCCTCTTTGAAGAACAGGCGTTCACGCAAAAACCAGGGGGTGTTGTGTCGAGTTGATGGGGACTGAGTGTCCGTCAGTTGGTGGTCGTTGAGTTGGATGACCAGGTCCGTTTTGTCGTTGAGATATTGTGCACCGAGGAAGACCTCTCCACTCCCCACGGAGACGCCGAGCTCGAACCAGTTGGTGAAGGACACCAACATCATGGCGTTTGCGTAAAGCTGCGTACCGTAACGCATGGGGATGGGTTGGCTCAGAGGGCGTTCGTAATGTAATTGATCTTTCTGGAACGCGAGGCGCGCGCCCCCCTGGATCGCAAAGTGTCCTTCAAGTGCGTGTGCTTGTTGGGGGTGATTCGACAATATACCACACACCAAAACACACACAATATATGTCGATAACCTGTGACTATCCATACTCATTCTCTCCCAATTCACCATGATTGTCGTCGCAGTTGTCACGTTCGCTACTGAGAACGATGAGGTCTTTGTCGGAGTCGTTGAAAAAAAGTACACAGAAGGTGTAAGATCTCAAAAACCACGACGTTGTTGGATTGAATGGAATGAAAAGCTGATAAGCAGCATACCCCACGTTGCTCCAAGTGTCAATCGGAAAAGTTCTTTATTTGCAGACTTGTACAGTGGGATGTTGAGAGGCCAGAGTGCGTCTTATGAAAGAGGAGAGCGACATCGTGAGAGATACGCTTCGTGTGCGATATTTCGTCCAGTGTTCATTGGTTTGTTTGTCTTTTTTGGCCGTCACATGGGAAGGTGAGGCTTTACACGCAAAAGAATCTCCAAAAGCGATGACAAAAGGCAAGCAAAAGCCCAACACCATTGTAAAAAAGAAATCCAACCCTTGGGGGCAAAAAGCGCCTCCTGTCCCACGTTATAAGACGCTGATCGTCAAGCGAAAACCATCCAAAAAGAAGCCAAAGGCCAGGGCGCTGTCGACGATCGTACCGATGCCTCGTTCATATCCTTTGGTGTTGGAGAGTGTGCAGCAAAAGAAACTCTCCAAGCGTCTCCACACAACACTTGCTAGGAAAAAGTCACTGCGTTTGTTGGTCGTTACGGACAAACCCATATACAACCCTGGGGGCATTATCTGGTGTAAGGCGTATGCACTTTGGCACAAAAAGAACCAATTGCTCACAGGTCAGAGGACAGGTCTTGTGTTTGAGCTGATCTCACCTCGTGGTCGTGTGATCACCCGAAAATGGGTTCGCATCGTGCAAGGGTCAGGACATAACGGGTTTCGGCTGCGTAAAGATGTCGTGGGAGGTGAATACACTGTGAGGGTGCGTACCTTCTTTTCGGAGCTCTACGCAGAAAAAAAAGTGGTCGTTCAGCGTTTTCAGGCTCCCCGCATCAAAAAGAAGATCGACTTTCTCAGGAAGGGATACGGTGCAGGTGATGATGTCGAAGCGACGATCACACTCGAACGGGCTGTTGGTGGTCCCCTACACAACCATCTCTTCGAGGTGCGGGTCATGCTCGCCGGAAAACTGTACAAGTCCTGGAAAACAGAGACTGGCGAGAGCGGAAAGGCCCTGATTGGGTTCCCACTGCCCAAAGATCTGTCGACAGATGATGGTTTGATGGTGATCCTCGTTCGCGACGCAGGTGTGACCGAGACGATCACGCGGCCACTTCCTCTCGCGAGGCGTAATGTCCTGGTGAAGTTCTTTCCTGAAGGTGGCGTCTCCGCGATGGGGCTGTCTTCACGTGTCTACCTCGCAGCTCGTCGCAATATCGATCTCAAACCTATCGATGTCGAAGGCCATATCCTCGACAAATCTGGAAACATTGTCTCAAAGGTTCGTACCTTTCACGATGGTATGGGCCGCTTTGTGTACACTCCACAAGCCGGTCAATCCTATACGTTCAAGATCACCAAGCCAAAAGGTATCCCCGGGACATTCGCGCTCCCTGCTGCAAAAGCTTTGGGGATCTCGATGCAGACCATCGAGACCTTCCAAAAGACGACATCAACAATCCCCGTGAAGCTCTCAAGTGTCTCCAAGAGGGATATTTTTCTCGTGGCATTCCAACATCAAACGCTCATGTACGTCGGATCACACAGTCTGCAAAAAGGAACACAGACCCTACACATCCGACCTCACGCACAGTGGCGTGGCGTGATGAGGGTTGTGGTCTTTGACGATGCGATGAAGCCGCTTCTTGAGCGACAAGTCTTCCGCAACCGGGGCGCTGGGATGAGGCTGAAGATTGAAGCTGTCCGTCAGGGCAAGCGAAGGTTTGTAGGTCGTCGCGTGTTCCGTCCTTTTGACACACCTTTGATCAAGATCACTGCCCAAAAACCCGATGGTACGCCTCTTGCCAATGCCAATCTTACAGCATCCGTCGTCGATGACACTGTGCTCAATTACGCCGATGACCATGAACCTAATCTGTTGGCGCAGCGTTTTCTGACGAGCCAACTCGTCGGCAAGATCCACAAGCCCAATTTTTACTTCTCCAAAAAACAGCAGCCCAAAAAACGCGCTCGTGCCCTGGATCTTGTGATGGGTGTCCACGGTTGGATCGATATCTCGAGTGTCCACCAAGCTCCCAAGAAGATACTCTCACAGCGCGATCCCAGAAAGCTGCGCCCCACACTGCTCAAGTGGAAACCAAAGACACCACGACGCTTGTTTTCAAAGCGCAAGGTGAAGCGGCGCCCCAAACCTCTCAAACCTGTGAGAAAGAGTACCAAGCAAATCAAAGATCAGGAGCTTCCTAAACAGAAAGCAAAGCGCGAGCAAGCCGGTGGCAAAAAACTTCTCTCACAGCGCACATTACGTGCCTCAAAACAAGATGCTGATGGCGAGACCCTCGGCAAAAAACGTCCTGGGAAAGTCAAGAAAAACAGATACAATTTTTCCTCAAGACGTATCTCTGGGATATTATCCGCTCCTCGCTCTCCTCCTCGTTACAGCTTCAAAGCAAAGAAGAAGTCGGTGTATCGTATCCGCGCGAAGTCATTGAATCGTATTCAAGGCACTCGGGCTGGTGGGCGTGCTCGGGTGGACTCCCCGCCATCGGAGGAGAGGTCTGCGCGCGCGCGACACAATCACTGGATGGTGCGACGTGTCAGACGGTGGCGACGGCGTAAGAAAAACCAGGGCAGCTTCGCGTATCGCGATTTACGTGGCTTCCGCAAGGGTATTCGACGATACAAAAAAATCCGTAAGAAGGCGATCGCGCGGGCTTGGCAGTCCTTTTGGAGTCGTCAACCCTACCATCGCTATGGGAACATCTTGTATTGGAATCGTCGTATCCGTCGGGTTGTCAAGCAGATCGATGTGTACAAACGTGTGATCGCCTTTTCCACAAAGCTCAAGAAGACAAGACCCGGAAGTCCCGAGGCGCAAGCGCTCTACCGATCAAAAGAGGCGACCGCGTTTGTTTATCAATACCTGTACTACGATCGTTCTCTGTATCAGTTGCGCCGCCGTCGACTTTCACGCAAAGACCCAAGGTTTCATGCAGCTCTTGAGCGTTTTCACCGCAATAAGAACCTTCAGTATTTACATCGACTTCGGAATTACTTGACCTATCGTAGGCGCTACGTTCGCCAACTACAAAAAAATATGTTGCGAGTCAAACGGCAGGCTGGAGGGATGGTCGCATGGGTGCCTCGTCTGATCACCAACGCGAATGGCGTCGCGTCGTTTCGCGTAAGGCTTGTCGGTGATGTGACCTCTTACAGGGTCCGTGTGGCCGGTGTTGGTGGCGGTATGCTCGGTGCCGATGACATCTTGATCGAGTCTCGAAAACCATTCTTTGCCGTCGCCAAGATCCCACAAGAGGTCTCTCGTGGTGATGCGATCGTTGTCCCACTGACCGTACGCAATGATCTGGCAAAGACACTCAAGGTCGATATTGACGCCTATTCGACGAGCACTGTGTTCAAGTTGGTGGAAGATCCTGCACCGAGCACTGTGGTGTTGGGAGCACACGAAGCGAGGACGTTCTTTTATCCGTTTCGCGTGGTTGGCAAGCGCGGAAGAGGCTGGATCAAGTTTGCTGCGCAGGCGGGGCACGTGACGACCCATGTGAGTGAATCCGTCTCCGTTATGCCACGTGGTTTTCCTCGTCAAATTGGCGATGCTGGAAAGTTGACCGCGAAAGGGAGGCTGTTTTCATTTGCGCTCCCTCAAGACCTACAAAAGAGCAGACCACTCGCCGAGATTCAGGTGTATCCCAACCCCATCGGTGAACTGCTCTCTGGGAGTGAGTCGATCTTGCGTAAACCCTATGGCTGTTTTGAGCAGACCTCTTCATCGAATTTTCCGAACACAATGGTGATGCAATATCTCTCTTCTCAAAAACATACGGCGCCGACATTGCGTTCACGTGCCTTGCACTATCTCGACAAAGGCTATCGTCGACTCGTGGGATTTGAGACGAGCAGTGGAGGCTTTTCTTTGTTTGGGCGTCCTCCTGGAAATGTCCCAATGACGGCGTATGGTATCTGGCAGTTTTCCGAGATGGGGAGGGTGTATCCCGTCGACAAGTCGATGATCAAGAGACAAATTCGCTGGGTCAAAGCCAAGATGAATGCGCAGGGGATGTTTCCGTATAATCGCTACAATCGTCGCAGCAAAAGGATCTTGGTGAACACCGCGTATGTCGCCTTTGCGTTATCACAAGCAGGACACAAAGACCTCGAAAAGACGCTCAAGGCGATGAACAATGACGACAACCTGGAGAAAGATCCCTATCCGTTGGCTCTTGCGACGTTGACAATGCAGAAGATTTGGGGAGCGGATGACAAGAGAGCGAAAAAGAGGTTGGCGCAATTGCTCGCTTTGCAACAGCTCAATGGTTCATTTCGTGGGAGGGTGGCGTCTGCGACTTACTCGCGTGGTCTCAATCTGTATATTGAGACGACTTCTCTTGCGATATTGTCGATGATCCGTGCCCATACACCGATCGCTCGCATCTTTCGCTCTGTGGAGTGGTTGTATCGACAACGTCGTGGGTATGGTCGCTTTGGTACGACACAGGCGACTGTGTTGGCGTTGAAAGCCTTGCTGGCCTTTCAGAAGTACCAGAAGTTTCAGCCAGCGCCAGGGACACTTGAGATGGCTGTGAATGGAAAGCTGCTCAAAAAAGTCTCGTACACAAAGCAGCGAACACAGCCTATTCGGGTCTCCGTACCATTCAATGTGTTGCGTCCCGGAAAGAATACGTTGCGTTTATCACTCGCGGCGAGGAACGAGATCCCCTTTCTATTTCGGGCTGATTACACGGCGTACAAGCCTGCGTCTGTAAAGCAGAGCCCTTTGGCCTTTCGAGTCGAGATGAAGAAACGACGTGTCCGAATGGGGGACACTGTCAGGCTGGTCGCGACGTTGCAAAATACGAGCGAGAAGGAGCTGCCGATGACGATGGCGAGGATTCGCTTCCCTGGCGCGATGGCCTTCCAGACCTGGCAATTGAAGGCGTTGAAGCAGAAAGGCATTGTCGATGCCTACGAGACACGTCCCCGAGAGGTGACGTTCTACTTCCTGAAGTTGAAACCCAAAGCGCACATCACACTCCCTCTTGATTTGATCGCACGTGTGACTGGAAATTACAACAGTATGGCGTCTTCGGCGTATCTATACTACGAAGATGACGTCAAACTGTGGACCGAACCATTGTGGATCTCCGTGCGTCCTTGATCGCCCTCACCACTTTCCTACATTCCCATTCTGTCGTACTATCTTTCACCTGATACAAGAATTTCTTTCTCAAAGGGATAGAAGCCCCTTCCTGAGCTTTGTAAAGGTGAGGGGATTTGGCCAAGTGCATATTTGTAGTTGTGTATTCGAGGTGACGATGATGACAAGATGGTTGATGGGTCTGTTGGTGTGTATTCTTTTCTTATTGGCTGTGCCGATACAGCCTCTCGCAAAAAAGAACTGCTTCTATCGACGTAGCTGCTACAGGAAAAAGTTTTGTGATCTCAAACGTGTCCGTCGATATGTACGGGGGAAAAAGCGCTATCGTTATCGATGTACATATCGACGTTATTGTCGACGGATTCGGGTCTGTCGCCGGCCGCTCCCACCACCTCCACCGCCACCGATGCCAACAGGCGAGCTTCCTCCACCACCTCCAGCGATGGACATGGACAGCAAAAAGAATGTCAGTGTTCCGCAAGAGCTGTTGAAGCAAAAGGTGCAGGTCAATTTGACCTCTGTGTTTGGGTGCTTCAAAAAACAACTACGTGACGATGAACAGTTTACAGGTGCAAAGGTGAGATTTACGATTCGAGGGGATCGAGGGCGGGTCGGATATGTCGCACTCGAAGACTCGGATAAACCCTATAAGTCGCTCGTTCGCTGTATACGAAGGCGCAGCCGCAGGTGGCGTTTTCCTCGCTTTACAGGTTCCGCCTTTGTGATCTACCCTATCTTCATCCGAAGACGATAAATGTTGGGCTTTTTGCTGCTGCAATAGCCTTATGACGGCCCGATGAGCCTGAAGGAGTGACTGATGCGTTTGTGTATGTTTGTCTTTTGTTTGTTTTTCTCCATGAATGTGTATGCGGATGTCGTGCCGCCACCCCCTACAGATTGTTCGAAAGGGAGCCAACCCACGACATCCCATGCGGGGCCCTACTGCAAACCATACACTTGTAATGATGTGGCGGATTGCCAACCTGCCGGATTGGTTTGTTCGTCGATCACCTTGTGTATCGAGACGGTCTCGACACAGTGTGGGAGAGTGCCTTGTACCCTTAAGAAAGTCCTCGGCACCTGCGCAGATCCCACAACTTGTAAGTCCCCTGCGAAGTGTGAGACAGGGACTCGATGTGTGGACAAAGCAGACCCTGAACCTGCCAAAGAACCCACGACAGAAAAAGCCCAAGAACCTTCCAAAGAGACGTCTACTGAGAAGGTCACAGAACCATCAAAAGAGCAGCCTCCTGAGCCTCGCAGTGAGCCCACACAACCTGACATTCATACAAAAGACGACGCACCCAAGGAGAACGCGCCTGAGAAGACCGTGGAGAAAGTCGCTGAGACGCCAGTAAAGGACACAAAAACACCCGAAGTGGAGACCAAGGACAAGGTCGTTGGTGAGAAAGGTGAGAGTCAAGACACTAAAGAAGGAACACCTTCGGGATGTGGTTGTGATGTTGGTGGGGCTTCTGTTGGGTGGTTTGTTGTCTTGGGGTTGTACTTTTTGGGATTGATTTGGCTGAAGAGACGCCGGCAGTCTGTGTAGAGTGGACGGAAGAGGGAAAAAAGGGGAGTTCAGAGAGCGAGTCGGCTTACTACTTTGCGATCAAGATGGAGTATTTAGCGGTGCTGGATATTCGTTGTCCATATGGGTAGAACTTGGTGAGAAAGCGTGTATCTTCGATTGACGCGTCAATCGCACCAAAGCGCAAGTAAGAATGTTTATAGCTGGAGAAGCTGTAAGGGATGTTTAAGATTGGTTGGGTGATGTAACTTTGGTATTTGTGGTCATTGAGTGCAGGGAAACTCACGAGGTACTTGTTGGTTGTTGTGTATGTTGTAGACCAGGGGGTTTGTAAACCAAAGTTGTTGGCGCGTTCGGTCGGAGCGCTTGCTGTTGGAGTTGACTTACCCACAGCCCAGATTGTGTTCTTACTCTCTGGAAACCAGAATGCAAATTGGCCGTCAACAAGATCCATTGAGGTTAGTGTTTTCTTTGCGATATAAACCCTGCATGCTGTTCTTCCGCTTTGGTGATTGACATTTGTGAAGACAAATTTGTTTGCGTCTCTTTCATAAAGGGATGCAAAAAATGGTGTGTTTTCTTTGCAAGCAGGTGTCCTGATTTCATAGATACCGGTCTGAATCCTGATCACTTGTGGTTTTGTGCTTTGGTCTGTGTGGGAGACTGGAAGTGAACAGTTCCATTTGTTATTTGCGTCCTTGCCACAGTGCGTTCTCCCAAATGTACCACCCGATCGTTGGTCTGCCATGACAACAGTGAAAGAGCTTCGGAGCAAGTTTGTGATGCCAGTGACAACGGAGCCAACTTTGATGTAGTTTCCTGTGTAGAACTTGATTTCATAGTCCTTGTTACAGAAGTAACTCGTCGTTCGTGGTGCGCTACCTACAGGGGTGATAAAGGCAACTGATTTGTTGCAGTTGAGTTTTGTCATCTTTTGTTTTGCAGACGTCCCGTCATACTCGTCAAAGTCAATGAGATCAAAAATGTACCATCCGCTGTAGGTGTCTTTGTAGTGGTATTTGAAGCCTCGGTTTGATTTGAATCCGTCTTCATATCGCATGTATGCGAGACTCGCGGGACCACAGATCTCATCCATCCTGCCATTGCAGTTATCATCCAAGCCGTTGCGACAAATTTCGTGGGGTTTGGGCGTCACTGGTTTTGTGCTCCACTCCCATTTTCCAGCGGTACACACCTCCTTGCCTGTTTGGCAGATGCCCTTACATATCCACTTGCTTGTGCCTTGGTCGAATGTGCAACCGTTTGTTCCTGAGTAGGCTTCTCTTGAAAGGTTTTCGTCGACAGAGCCGTCACAGTCATCATCTTTATTGTTGCAAGTCTCAGTGGTTGGTGTGATCATGCCTGTACAAGCACCCCAGCGACCGGCCTGACATGTTTGTGAACCCTGTTGACACTCTCCTTTGCAGGTATAAATGACTTGTCCTGTTATGGCATCTTTCTGCTCTTTACATCCCGAGTCGGATGTGCCTGAGGCGCTTGATTTGTAACAAGGTTGTGTCATACTCAAATTGTTGTCATTTGGATCTTCGTCGACTTGACCATCACAGTCGTCATCTTTTCCATTGCATGTTTCGGGCCTCCCTTTTATGGGAGCGCATCTGCTGGGCAGTCCATTGTCACATGCTTTTACTGTGACCAAGCATTCTCCTTTGCCACAGGTGATATCTGGAATCCCCTCATCTGTTTGACCATCACAGTCATCATCTTTTCCATTGCATGTTTCTGTTTGTGGTGTGACTTCGCCAGTGCAGGCTCCCCACACTCCTGATGAGCAGCTTAGGGTTCCTGCTTTACAAGCACCTTTGCCTGCTGTTCCAGTCGGACCGTTGTAACAATGTTTGGTCAGGTCTTCATCGACTCGGCCATCACAATCATTGTCTTTGTTATCGCACTGCTCGGTTGTTGGAGCCACTGCGCCGTTACAATCACTCCACTGACCTCGCCTGCACTCTTGTGTTCCTTTTTTACAAACTCCCTTATCGGTGCCACATTGTCTTGTGATTCCGTCTCTGCATTGGCATCCTTCATCGATAGAGCCATCGCAGTCGTTGTCTTCCTCGTCGCAAAGATCTTCATTACCGTTGGACTTGACTCTTGGGTAGACGGCGTTGAGACACTCACTCCAGCTACCTTTGTGGCATATTTTGGTTCCACTTGCGCAGAGACCTGCACAATCAAATCCTCCCTTTCCATTTTCCTTACATCCACCTTTTGACACGTCATAGCACGAAGCTTCGATGGGGTTTCCGTTGTCGTCTCTCTCATCGACAAGGCCATCACAGTCGTCATCTTTGCCATTGCACTCTTCTGTTTTTGGGTTGGATGTAGGGGCATTGCAAAAGAGGTTGCCATCAGCATCACATGCCCATGTACCTTCTGCTCTACACTCACCTTTACTAGTGATGCAATCTCTTCCTTTTTTCTCGAATGTCTCATCAACTTGGCCGTCACAGTTATCATCTTTGTCGTTACACGTTTCGTCTTTGGGAGTGACTTCATCTTTGCACGATCCCCATTTTCCGTCCTTGCACGTTTGTGTTCCTTCAACACAAGTTCCCACATCCTTCGTTTCCTCTGGCCCTGTGTAGCAAGCTCGTGTCTCTCCTGCTGCGCAAGGGGTCTCGGCGTCTGTTGGACCTTCTGGTGAGGAGGCATCCTTTGTCGGCGTATACTCGCTCCGGACAAATTCACCTCTTGTTTGGGTTTTGACGATACAAACATTTGAGATGCAGAGCTGGGAGGGGCCGCAATCATCATCTGTGCTGCAATCTTTGGATTGGACAAAGGTGGGATCGGAACAACCTATGAGCAGGCCGAACAGTAAGCCTGACCAAAGTAAAAGCAGGAAATGATTTCGTTTCATAAGATGACCTCTATCTTCTTGTGTGGGGGCTTTGCAAGAGCCAAACCCTGACGAAAGTTCTTCTTTGTATTTGTATGATACACATCACATATCATTTGGTCTCACGAAATTTTGTGAGAGAACAAGTCGGACAGGTCAAACGGAGTCCTTCGATACGTGAAGAGGGAGCTTTTTGAGGGGGTTGTGGGGTGGTTATCGGCAGAACACTGTGCGGGTCGAGGTGCCATAGGGGCAGTAATTCAAGCCATTAGGATAGGAGAGGGTTGTGGGGAGCGTGATGATGCTCCCTATCCTGAAGGTCGTCTTCACGACAGGTCCAGTTGTGGTCCGTGTGCCAAAGGAAGGTACTTTTTTGCCACAAGTGGGCCTGATATAGCATCCACACGTCGCATGGGTGGCAGGGAAGACTGCGTATGTCTTTGGAAGTGTGTACGGGACTTTGTACGAATTGTACGTCATCGTCGTTGTTTTGGGGATAGGGCACACCCCTTGTTTGACCTTTTGTGTGAGATTTCCAAACTTCCCTGTTGCGGTGACGCTCCCACCACAAGGACATGATGGATAGCGAAGGTTGATCTTGCTGTTGCAATTGTAGTCAAATCCACCACACGCAGAAGCGACACTAAAATACTTGGTTTGTCCGGGATAGGCGTTTTTATCACTGTCACAGCAATCACCACCTTTGGTCACTGTGTTGGCTTTCATCGCGGCACATTTGCCGGAGGTCGTTGCGTTGATCTGGCAGTATGTCTTTGTGTCCTTCGCACAGCCTGAATAGCTCGACTTTCCGTAGCCATCCCCATCTTTGTCGACGTACCATGCTTTTTTGGTCATGCCTTCATCGTAAGCGCCGTCACAGTCATCATCTTTGCCGTTACAGGTCTCTTTTTTGGGGACGACCTGGCCGTTACAGCTTCCCCACTTACCGGCTGTACAACTCTGTGTTCCTTTCTTGCAACTTCCTTTTCCTGCTGTCCCTGCTGCACCTGAATAGCAAGATCTTGTGAGAGCTTCATCGACTTTTCCGTCACAATCGTCATCTTTGCCATTACAGGTCTCTTTGCCAGGGAGCACTTGTCCCGTACACTTGCCCCATAATCCGGCTGTACACGATTGTGTACCGTGGACACAGATCCCCGTTCCTGCCTTGTCTGTCGGTCCTTCGTAGCACTTCTGTGTGAGGGATTCGTCGATCTCTCCGTCACAGTCGTCATCTTTGTTGTTACATCTTTCTTTTCGAGGGGCGACTTCATTCTCGCACACTTGTGACCAGAACCCACCAACACAGGTGCTTGTCCCTCGCAGGCAGGGGCCGACACCTGCTGTCCCTTGTGCGCCGGAGTAACATGAACGTGTCTCGCCATCCTGGCACATCCCTGGAGCTGTGTCTTTTTGTGTGTCTTCTTTGATGTGTTCGGGGTGTTGTTCGGAGGAGACTTCTTCGTGTGTGCTGGCGTCTGCTTGTTGTTGCTCTTGGGTTGGTGGCTCGTTGTGGGGTTCTTGTGTGACTGGGGCTTCTTTTTGAAGCTTTGGCTCTTTTAGGTGTGGCTCGATCGTTGTGGCTCCATCGGGGAGTGGTTTGACACCACAGATGCCATTGACACACAGGAGTGGGGCGAGGCAGTCGCGATCGTTTTCACAATGAGTGTGTGTCCCTGTGTTGCCACAATGTAGCGAACAGAGTGCACTCAAGAGCGCCAATCCCCACAAGATTCTCCGATGGAAGTGCCTGTTCATGAGCCATTCTCCTTGTTGACTTGAGAGGCGATGAGATCGGGATAACGTGTGCGCCAGGGCTGCGCTCGTTCGAGCTGAGCGGCGAGCTGAAGCAGACGGTCCTCCCGACCTGTCGGGGCGAGAAAGTGAGAGCCCACTGGTACATCGTCCTTGTTCCAGTGCAGCGGGACAGACATCCCTGGGAGGCCTGTCGTGTTTCCGTAAGTCGTGTACCCAGCGTATTGCATGAGGAACTCTTCGAGCTTCTTCTCGGGCCAGCGTTGATTGATCGAGTGAAGTGGAAGAGGTGGTTTTTGCAAGACAGGGGTCAGGTATAGATCGACATCTTCAAACAGATCTTCGAAGGCATAATCCGCCTTTCTCATCTTGTCCCAAGCGATCCAGACGTCTGCGGGGGTGTAGGTTGCGTCGATGTCCATCAGTCTCTTCGTGAAGTGCTCGATCTGGGCGTGACCATCGGTCTTGTACATGCGCAAGAAGAGTTTCAGTATCCACGGTTGTTTGAGGAGGTAGCGGAGGGGGCCTGGGATTTTGGTGTTTTCACTGATACCTGTTTGTATATTGCGCAGGACATATCCTACAGATTGGCACCACAGGACGCGGAATCCTTCGTTGTACTCGTTACCATCAATGTTGGGTGCGACGGGGATGATTTCGTGGCCAAGATCTTTGAGTAGGGCGATGGTTTTTTCCATGCCTTCGACACAATCGGGGTGGGGCTGTGTACCTGTGAGGCTCTCCATTTGGAATCCGATACGCAGCGGGGCTGGATCGGACTCGATGATCTCGGCGTAGGGACGTTCTGGGCGGGGGAGTTGCCATCGATCGCCGGGCTCTGCGCCTGCTGTGATGTCGAGCATTTTGGCGCTATCGCGGACACTTTGGGTCAGGACATGGTGGCAGACGAATCCATCGGGGGAATCTGTTCGTGTCCGTGGGTTGCGTCCTCTGCCGGGTTTGAGGCCAAAGATCCCGCATGCGGCGGCGGGGATTCGGATCGAGCCACCTCCGTCAGCGCCGTGTGCCATGGGGACCATTCTGGCTGCGACTGCGGAGGCTGTCCCGCCACTTGAGCCGCCTGTTGAGACCTTGAGATTCCAGGGGTTTTTACATGCGCCGTAGAGCTCAGGTTCTGTGAAGGGGAGCAGACCAAGCTCGCTCATGTTGGTGATACCGATGAAGTTGAGTCCACTGTCTTCCATACGTTTGGCGAGTGGCGCGGTGAGCTTGCTGAGGTTGTCTTTGAGTACGACTGAACCGAGAGTGTATCGGAGATCTTTGACGGGGAGTGATGCTTTGATCAGGAAAGGGACGCCGTGAAATGGGCCTTCTGGTAATCCTGCTTTGAGTTGTTCTTTGGCGCGTTCGTATAGGAAGTCGATGACCGCGTTGAGGGTGGGGTTTGTGCGTTCTATTTGTGCGATGGCAGCGTTCATGGCTTCTTCGGCAGAGATCTCTTTGTCTGCGATGAGCTTTGCGATATCCGTTGCGTCGAGGTTGATGTACTCGTGTTCAAACATAAAACGTGTGCTTCCTTCTTTGGCTATGTGCTTCTCTCCAAAGACCCACTTGTCAACAAAGGGGTCTCGCTTTTTCTGAGCATCTGTCCAAGATACTTTGGATGTTGATGGAAAACAAGCTTTGTGATGGAAAGCTGCGAGAACCCTATCAGGCGGGCTTTGTTCGTTGGCAAGGGGAGCGATGCAGGACCCCCTCAGACGGGCTTCGCCCGCCAGCTCCCCCTGCGCGACTTGCGCTCCGCTCCTGTCGGCAAGGGGAGCGATGCATATCAAACGAGATATCGCGATATAAAAGAAACATCCGTGCATATCGTATAGATGTCAGTAGGGACTGGGCTTGAGTCCGACCTCAATCTTCGTATACATCGGGTAATTGGTCCCTCCTCTCGAAAGGCTTGAGAGGAGGGAAGAGCCGGAGGCTCAGGGTGGAGAGTTTGTTGAGGC
>MDTC01067553.1_pt1 | contig 22699 bp, 12 predicted proteins | sample 811181 | NCBI WGS metagenome assembly MDTC01 (sample SAMN05326644, study PRJNA326480) | marine metagenome | isolation source: seawater | place: Pacific Ocean: North | collected 2011 | reverse complement strand
TGTCTTTGATCTCAAGACCAAACCGAGAAAATACTTCTCCATCTCCCTCGAATCCATCAACCGATTCGACTAACATTTCAATCTCTCTGCCCGTGCTAAATCTGGAAGGAGATCGATCCTCACCGAAAAGTTCATCTTCCCGCACAAGAGTTCGTGGTAGGTATACCATATCAAAACCATTTATCTTGATGACCTCTATGGAGAGATCATCAATTAGGTCTTGTTCTGCTGGAACTGCTTTGCGGAAATATGGATTAGTCGCCATCGCCTCTGGTTACCTCTAGGATTTTATTAATGTGACCCTGAACAGACTCTGCTCGATTTGGCCACTTTATGAATTCTCTTTCTGGATTTTTTGTGAGGTTTACTAAAAGAGGAAGAACAAGACTTTCAATTTCTTCTAGTTTTTTCTCATAATCTTTTTCTAAACTTTCCTTGACTTCTTCAATTGAATCTAGGGCATTGTTAATACATGACCCCTGTTCTTCAATTGCCTGCCTAATATCATCACCGGAATCATTGAGAGAAACAATGTTAAGAACATTATTAATTTTACTTTCAAGTGTTTCTAGTCGATCATCAATCTCTGTAGTATCAACGGAAACCGACTGTTGTTCTTGTGGAGTATCGGTTGGAGTAGGACTGTCTACTAGTTCAAATCCAAAATCAAAATCGTCGAAACTTGATGTGTCTATATTTTTATTAAATGACATTGGTTTACCCTACACTCATATCTGGTGGAAGTTCATACTTATCAGAAAGCGACTCTTCGATCTGATTCATTTCGTCAGTTGCTTGTTGATAAATTTCTGAACCATTATACGAAAGACCACCCGGAAGAGTGACATTTGTATATTTTGATAAGTTTGCTCCCCACTGCTGTTTGATGGAAGCAGTGACATACTTTTTAAGAAGAATATCGTTAAAAATTTCTGGATATGTTGTCGGACTTAGTGCGACGTAACATTCTATCGTCAGAAAGTTTCCTGCGGTCATGTCTTCCGTCCACTTGGTATCAACATAAATTCTATTAGTTACTCTGCTAAACCGAATTGCTTTTTCTGGGTCCAGATAATCTTGAATCATCTGGATATGTGATTGTGTCATGGTATAGTCAGTAATAGAACCGGGGTTCCTAATTCCCATAACATCATTTAGTGCCATTTGATATGGCACACTGAATATATTGCTAGTTCCACTATCAGAAAATTCAAAAATACGGAGGACAGAAATAATTTGGTTCCCTGCCTCTAGTTCGGGACCAATCGCCCCATCATTTTTTACTAATGAGTCAGTGTCGATGTAACCGTTAGTGATGTCATCACTTGTTACTGCATACTTATAGAATGCTTTCTGAACACCATCAAAGTGATACTCTGCAAACATCTGTAGAGCATCATCTACACGGTCCTCTACTTGTGCGTCATCTACATTAATTTCAACAACAGGTGATCCAAGTCTGCGGAGTGCATAATCCTTGAGTTCCTGTCTAGATGTGGGTTTTGCCATTTATATGCTCCTTGCCATAATATATGTATGGGGGAACAAAAATCAGAATGAGATATCGTCTACATCTCGGATAGAGTTGACATCATTTATTTGTTTAACTACATTTCCTTTGTTGTTTATTGTTCCTGCATGTTTGTGGAGAACTGCGTGGCAAAATTCTTCAAAGGCAGATTCAAGACTACCACTTCCACCTGTTACAGCATTGAAGGTTATGCCAAAAACAGCATTCTCCAACGCACTATCAACATTATCAAGTTCACCGGTAACTCCAGCGAGCATGGTGAATATGCTAGTTTGACGTTCTGTCCTACCGAACGCACCAGTTCCTCCATTTACAAAAGCAGGAAGAACAGTTGAGCAAAAACTAATCAAGTCTTTATTGTTGATATCACAAAATACATTCTGCGATGCGCCTGCATCTCCAATAGTAGTTCCAAATATATTCGCACTATCTAAACTCGCACCAACTTGACCAAGTATTCCTTGTTTATGTGAATCAATATCAACATACAGATTAACATTTGATGCTTTTATTTGTGCGGTACATCCATTTGTTTTGTTTGCTAGTGTTTTACCAACACCCATTGTGTATAGTGTGCTTGGATCAGAAGATCCGCTGATCCCATACGCGATAAGATCAACCAAACATCTATCGGCGGCAATATCACTATTTTCTTCGCTGTATGTTATTTTTCCAAGGAACGATTGATACACGGTGCCATCATTAGCAGTAAGATGGATTTCGTCCATGTGGTCCCCGGTTAGTCCTGTTTGACTAGTTCCGGCAACATAAACTCCTATATGAATTCTAGGATCTGGGGTGAAAGAAACTACGGTACTGGTAATCCCTTCCCCCTCACTAAATGAAGTTATTGTTCTGGTTTGTTGTCGTTGATAGTTGTCATAAATTCTATTACCAACAAACTGATAAATTTCTGCTGTAGTACCATATGTCTTTCCACCCGAAGTAACATATGCTGTAGTTGCTCCAGCGAGTCCGGGGTAATCGATTGGAATTGATTTCACAAAAGTTGCTTGTGTAGCACCAGTGCCTCCATCTCTATCGAAGACGAAGAGTCTTTTTTCTCCATTTAAATTTCCGCTATATGATGCCATTTTTTTATGATTATCCTAACTTGTGGAATTCTACCAAATATGTTCCTCGGTGAACAAATGTAAATGTTTGGTTTGTTGTGGATGCTGGACCCTTGGTCATGAAAGGAATGAAACTTACGCCAGTCTTAGCATTCCCAGTAAAGGTAAATGATGGATTAAAGACATTAGTGAGTGCAGGATTGGATCCTGCTGGACCCACGGAGTTATACATTAAATCGTCCCATGTAATAAATTTGTCTTCGGTTACCCCATCTAGTGTCATTCTAATACCCATAACACCTTTGTTGGTTGAATTCATTGATCCATTTGGTTTCACTCCGGGGAAGTTGAAGGTAGCACTAAAAGGACCGATCATTTCAGAATTATCAGTGTCCTTGAATTTTATGGCAACAGGTGTTGATTCTGCTGTTGTCATTGATACAAAAACTCCGGCAGTAGTATCTTCTGAAATCAATCCAGAAGCAAGAGATCCAATATCACCATTGAAAGAGAAAGACGTTTGTTCTAAGGATCTCCACTCAGCACTTATACCATTTGAGTGTAAGAATTGATATCCTGATGTTTTAATTGCACCAGCAGAACCGCCAACATACAATTTACCACTTGCAATGTTAAGTCCTCCGTGCGTCGATCCGGTGATTCCTCCATCACTTGGAGCGATACCACCGATAACCACATTACCGTCGCGTCTTGCAACTAGACTTGGGACTAAAAGATTACCATACCCAGAGGTTGGTTCAACACCATAGACGGCAAACCCGGAGGTTTTGCCTGTCCCGGTGAGTTCAATCTCGACGGATCCTGCGACGTTTTCTAGTCTAATTCTTTCATCGTTTTTTAGTCCTTTACTCGCAACGCCGCCACTGAAGTGGGTTATTCCGGTAAATCCACCTGATGTTCTTCCCCCATTTTCGTTGGCAAGAAGATACCTCAACGCAAATGTTGATCCTCCAGCGTCAGTATAGAGTATTGGTTTACCAAGATTTTGTGCGTCACCAATATTAACATTACCATCTCCTGTGCCTGCACCGGCGACAGCGATAGATTGTTTGTTAAAATCTAGAATTAAGTTTTTGGTGTTGTGTTTAACTCCAGCAATGTTTCGTCCACCAATACTAAAGACATTTGACCCGGTTTCTGTTTCATACCTAATGTCTGCGCCGCCTATTTGGGCGTTGTTTGTGCTTAGGTTGTCAACCATGTAGATACCGGCAGATCCAGTTTTCCCTACAAGTTGAATGTTGCCTCTTGTGACAAAGGAATTGGCGGCAGAGGCACCACCAGCAGTTACTCCTGCAAACAAACCACCATCTGCACCGATGTGAAAGTTTCCATTTTCGGCAGTTCCGTCAGAGAAAAGATTGTATGTGTGGAAGGTTCCGCCACCTGCTACTGGAGTTGATTCATAGAACAAAATGTCACCGTCTGCGGAGTTGCCGGGAATGGTAACAATGCCAAGATTTACATCACCGGTTTGTCCATTGACTGATCTGACGACACGACCATAGACGGTCGCACCCTCTCCACCACTAGGGTTTAGTTCTAGAGTCAGTCCTTGAACACTGACAAAATCTAAAAAGGTAACGCCGTTTATAAAATTAAATCCACCTGTAATTGAACTTGGAATTTGTAGTCCGATGGTAACAATTCCATCTGACCCATAGTCCAATGTTATACCGGCAACTTCTCCTTGTCCAGCGGTGACTCCGTAAATCTCAAGTGGATTTACAGTATTCACGATTTGGTTTGTTTTATCAAACCACGCTCGGAAGGTGTCCGAGAGGAAAATCTTATTCAGGTTTTCAAATGCTTTTCCTGCCATTAGTGTCTTTCTAGATTAGATCTTAATTATGTAGTCGAGTACGAGGAACGGTGGCATGTTATTGTGCTTGTTTCCTGCCATAGAATCTGGCATTAAATTAAAGATATCTGGTTCTGGACCTGCCAGCGGACGAACATATTGGACATTTGCAAATCCACCCTTACCGTGGTCATCGTCATCTGTTGGGTATAATCCAGAACCCTTATGGCAAATTGGAATGGCATCTCGCTCGTTCCCAACAGAACTTCTAGTGGAGGATCCATACCCACCGCTGTTGAAGGACATATTAGGTGCAGAGAGATCTGCTGCACCAAGGTTATGGGTGTGTGGAGGTAACTGATCTCGCGTTAGGTTGGTTTCGTCTTCTCCGCCCTTTTCTGCAAGTGTTCGATTAAGACCAGAACCCTGAGCGGGGTTGGGTGTTCCCGTACCGACGATCATTCTGCCTCTGAGATCTGGGACTCGGAATGCACTTCCATCGCTGGGGGTAGGATCTGTGGGTTTGTTATATCGAGTTCCGATTGCTTCAAACAATACCTTGAACTCTGGATTTTCCACGGCGTTGTATACAGATCCATCACAGTAGACAAATCCGAATGGAGCGTTTCCTCCACCCGACCACGAGAAAACTGATCCGGGCGGAGTGTATCGTCTAATTTCATCTTGTGAAAGTCTACGAAGAGGAACAGCAGAAATCGTATTTAACACAGGAATTTGTGTAGCGTTTCCTTCGTTGTTAACATTCTCACCCATTAGCAGAATCTTAATTTGATATGCGGTAAATTCTGATGTGCCGGGTAGGAGATTATTTGTTGTGAATCTCATCACACCACCAACATCACCTTCTGGTTTTAGTTCTGCAAACTTACCAGAAACAGGAAGAGTCGCATTACCTTCTGGGAAAAGTTCTATGTAATCATTATCATCAAACACACCTGCTGCCGTATCCGGTCCTTGTAGTTTAACGTAGACTTTAATTTGTGAGTTTCCGACGTATGATCCATCAACCATAACAACAATATCGTCTGCTGCTTTTTCCAAAGTGACTTTTCGACTAATATAACGTGAACGGTTTGTCGCAAGTCTCGCCGTTGGTTGATTTTCTTCATTTACAGCAGCAGAATCGTCATTGTTTGCCATATATTCTATTAGGTTTACACCAAGTCTATCACCATCGATCATACTACAAATTGCTTTTGTTGAGTCAGTGTTGAATCTAGCACTTATTTTAATAGGTCTTGATTCGTTGCAAATTTGTTTTTCGGAAAAGTCATCTGTTGTTAGGTTTACCTCAAATGGATTCTTTACTTCAGAACCACCGGAAACTGTATTAGATGTGAGTTTATAAACAGTTTTGACTCTATCAGTAAGTTGATCGTTCACATGAGCATATAACACATGGAAAGGTCTTCCTCCCCTTCCGCTTGTGGTGAAAATCACCTCGGACTGGGTATCCTGTTCGTCTGTGCTAACACCCTCAAAATTACATCTATTAACAGACATTTTAAGATACTGATCTTTTGGTGGTTGATATGAACCATTGTTAGAAGGGATAAACATCCTTCCCATGTAAGTTGGTTTCTTAGCAGTTCTATTAGTTTGATCTGAGACACTCGGATTTCCAGTAAGTATAAAACTATTCTCTTCGGCATAGTATAATTTATAGTCATCGTTGGAACTAATACAAACAGCATATGTTGTATTTGGTTTTAGATATACTGGAGTTGAGAAGGTGAATTTTGTTCCTTCTGTGCTTTCAAAATTACCTGTAGAAATATCTGTCTTTGTTACTTCTGAGAAAGGAAGAACTTTGTATGGGTGCGGCGCACCGTTATACATGGGACGAATATGCACTTTAACAGGATTTGTTGAATCCGAAGTTGGAGAAGGTAATGATGCAAAGAACAAATCAATATCCTTTAACATAATTCCATTTGGGAAATTAGTAGGATCAACAAAAAGTTCTTGTGCGAATGGAGTCTGTGAATTATAACTTCTAGAAAGGTTATCTTTCGAGTTCGACTCATAATAGTCCGAAGACACATCTTCAACATTACTTGCTTTTCTTCGGGTGATAGCAGGTCTTATCGAAAAGGAGTCTCCCTCTTTGGTTTCTAATAACCCTTCTGCATAATATGTGCCATCTGCACTGGAACTAGCAAGAGGCAGACTGCCCGCAGCGTTATCAGCAACCCTGAATAGTTTTTTGCCTGTAGAGTGGACTCCGAATTGTATTGGGAATGTACCACTTGTTGCACCTGACGCATCTGTTTCAAGGAAACCCTTGGAGGCACCATCAAAGGAAATATAATGCTTTGTGTTTGGTTTGAGATTTTTTACCGAGTAACTAATCTCCCTTGATCTTGCAAAAGGAACGACACTTAAATCTACAATTCTGTTTCCAATTTTCTTAATTAGTTTATCAGAAATTAATCTAGAAACATAAGAGGATCTTCTAGGATTTGTATATTCGCCCCCAGCAGAATCATGTTCGATATTCACATCGTTTCGTTTCCTTGAACCAAACCAAAGTGTCTCCCAGTCTCTCCACTGTGAACCAAAACCTCTGTTTCTACCTCTTTGGAATGCAGCGATAGATGTTTCCCAGTTATCAACTTCACCTATTGTATTAACAACTACTTTTGGTTTTAGTTGAACATCGAAGAAGTTATCACTCGATGGCGAAAGATTTACTGTACCAAGATAATCAGCAACAGAGAATTGATTTGCACTTATTGTGTTTGTTGCCTCAAAGTTCGAGGTGTATGGAGTAGATTCACTGGATGCTAGGTAGATGTTATCAGTTGTTTTTTCTGTATTTGGACCCAATTCAGCAGCAGTGAATCCCATCGACAAGAAATTGGATTCAAATGCAGGTCTAAGTTCACCAAATTCTGGATCTATGGAACAGTTGTGATCTCGTTTTGATGTAATTGTGTTATTATGACCCAAGAAAGTATCAACAAAAATTCCATCAGAGAATGCTGTTCTAGATGAACGGAAGTTTTGCGCCCTGTTAAGTGCTTCTTGTTCTAGGTCATTTTTGTAGTTGAAATATTGATCGAATTGTTGTGCTGTTTCCTGCTCATTCAATTCAGTCATTGTTGTTCTTTGATTATCGATATAACGATATCTTATATCGGTGGAGAATCTTGTATATGGTGGAATATTGAGATCACCGAGATTCATGTCGGTAGGTTCTATTTCCGGTGCTTTGGGTTTTATTGCAGGAACACCCTTAACAATTCGGAAATCTCTTTCCTGAACACCGAGAACGATGCTATCGATTCTAGAGAGATAATGTTCATATGAAACTCTAGATGGAATTATACCATTCTCGAAGGCAACAACCTGTGCGCCGCCAGAACCATTGTCAAACGAGTCTTCATTTTCGTTCGTTGCAATTGGGCGGAAGTCATATGCATCAGCAAGATTATATTTTTCTCCAGTTTCTGTATCAATAAAATCTGGAATATCATCGTAGGTGAACGTATCTGTTATTGGATATGAGTCTACAGTAAAAGGTCCATCTCCAGAATGTGAAAAATATGAGTAGGTTGCCGAATTGATTACTATGTCCCCATCACTATTTGTTTCACATGTAGCACCTGCTTTGAGAATAATTCTACTTGTTCTATACGCATCGGTAGACGAGTTCACATCGAGATCAAAACTTGATGTGACATCTCTATTTGAGTCACTGATATTTGTGAGGGAATAAACATCAGCGTGATTCATATATATGATTCCGGTTGATGCCGATCCTGTTTTGCCTCCAACGCTACCAGTAGTAACTAATTGTTTGATTCTTATGTTGGATTCTGGTTCTCTTGCGTCATTTTCCCAGACCTGAGACGCGATGATTGTTCCTTTACCACCACCAGATATTCCAGACCCATCACTGGGACAAGATAAAGTGAGTGTGTTATTATTTACACCATTTGATGTTTCGATTAAGATGTCGGAACCGACATTTAGCATCGTTGCACCCGAGGACGAACTAAGTGTGCTTTGAGAATAAAAGATAGTATGGTTCCTCTGTGTACCCTCTAACCATCTTTTTGGTGAATCTATAGTTGTTGACAGTGAACCTTCATCAATTTCAAACTGATACGCTCTTTTCACCAAGAAACTCGAATTTAAACCAGCACTTCCGGATGCTCGGATCAAACCAGTTCCGCGAGGTGCTTTGAATATTTGTCTACTGGTGTTAACATTCTCAAGGGAAGTATCTGAGGTTGCATTTCCTATACGGAATCTTTGTGTCGTATCATTAAGGGATCCATCATCTACTGAAATATGTGTTGAATTTGCAAATCCGTTTGTTCCACCAGTAGCAAACATATTAATATTGAAGAGATATAAACGTATACCATTTTCACTTGTCTTGGTGAGATCTTCTATGGTCCTGATATTACATGAACCGATATTTGATATTTCACCAGTGTCTGCTTCTCTTTGGATTATTGCTTTTTTATTTTTAGTAAATGCTTCTCGTTCACCCCCACCCGTCTTCTTAGAATCAAACGATGAATTTCTAAGAATAGTTACATAATTTGAAAGTGGTGTCTTTATTGTCTCAGATCTAATAAAAGATGTATCTAATGAACGATCAACGCTCAAAAATACCGGAGAAATTGTTTCAAATTCATAACCACCAACGTATGCTTTTCCTGCTTCTAATTTTACTGCGTGTTGGGTTTCGCTACTAGTTCCAAATGCTTTTGCGAATGTTTCTGGTGTTAATTGGAATGGTCTTACTGTATAGTTTCCGGATTCATCGAAAGTTCTTCTTGCAAGAGTCTCTTCAAAAATTGCATAGTCAGTGTATCGAACTTTTTTGGTAGTGTTTCCCTGAACAACACGAACCAACTCAAAGAAATCTTCACTATCGAAAGTTAATCCATCACCGTCAAACCGAATTTGAGATAATTGTAGATCAATTTTATATCTATCCGCTCCGGGTGAGTTGAAGTTATAAAAACCAAAAGATGGATCCTTTAAGGTGTCATCTTCTTCTGAACTTATTATTTCTCTTTTTACTTTAAACCCAATAGATGCAGAGGGATTTGAGAATGTTCTAAAGGTTCCAGTTCCTCCAGATATACCATGAACACCAATTGAATCGGCAGTTGTTCTTACAAAGAATCCATCTGCGTAATATATGCCTCCAGAAAAACATAAAACATTTGTGGCAGTTGCAACGGCAGGAGGACCATTTGTTGAAAATGGTATTAGAGTTATCTGTTGTTCGGGAAGCGTTCCCTTAATTACCAATTCATTTCCAGCAGCAAATGATCCAGATGTTGTATAGTTAACAAAAAGAATTTGGTAGGAGTCGGAGGTTAGTGTGTTGTCTTTGTCTGCATATGAAATAATTTTTGCAGAAACCCCGTCCGATGGGCGGGTAATTGTTTTGTTTAAGAAACTTTTAAGTTCATCTGTCGTAAAGGAAGTATCGTTGAGTCTGATAGCGATACCGCTTGCTTCGACTATTTCTCCACCCTTTACAGACGCACCTTCTTCAAAGAAATGATCACCAAATCTTTCAATTTGATTCTGTAGGATGGTCTGTGCCTGTGTTATTTCCCTTGCTTGGAGAGGGAAACCGGGACGCGACATGATCCGTACAAACTTTTTGTTTGGATCGTAATCATCATAATATGGGTTTTTTCCGTGAATGTCTTGTCTGTACGATTTTGCCATTTTATTCCTTAGAAGTCAAAGTTAATTTTAAACAAATCAAGTTGTTCCGTGTTTCTTGTGACTTGCTCTATATCATTTATGTATAAGATTTTTCCCGAAAACAGATCAAGTTCTGGCGGAGAAACATTAGTAATATCTAGTTCTAAACTATTTACTGCCAAAGTTTCCCCTCCAGTAAATCCTATCACATCAGCAGATGAACCGCTGACAACTTTCGTGATAAAAAGATCCGCACTTCCTCCGTTTATATTAGTTAGATCCAAAACCAATCCGCTACTACCACTACCACCGGTTACTGCTGAATCGTATGGTATCGCGGAAAATGGATTTCCCGGATCAAACACAGAACCATCATTTCTACTTATTCTTAATTTATGAGAACATCTATATGTTTCTGTGAATGATGAGCGAGTTGAATCCTCGAAGAGTGTGTTTGTTACAGTTGCAGTTTTATCTGTAAATGTATATCCTCCCGAGTCTGGATCTGACTTGAAGGTGTATACAATTTCTCCGTTTTTGAGTTTTGTGTTTAGTCCGTCTAAAATAATTTGACCACGGGTTGGACTGAATTTAACAAATGGGTTTGGTATATTTGGAACCTTACCGGTATTGTATGACTCGCTCCCAAGTACGAAATCATTTGCCACTGCCCAGAAATTATCAAAAGTTTGTCCCGCAGTTGCTTCTAGATCAACTTTTGTTCTGATGTAAGAATCTGTCCCTGCAATTTTTCCACTGTTGGTTTGACCTGCTCCGATCAGAGGAGACAACCAAAGTCCAAATTGTCTATAGTCGTTTCCAAGAACTGCTTTTTGGTTTTCTCTTCCTTCAATTTTTATAAGAATAGAAAGTCTAGTTACATTAAGATCAAAAAGTATGTCACGACCAATACCGCCAACTGGATTAACAGCGACTGAGAGTTCGGTTCCAAGACCTGTTGGTGATACTGTTGCAGTTGCTGTGGTGTAGTTTGATCCACCGTTCGCTACAACAACAGATTCTATTGTGTTTGCGGCATATGAGTGCATTTTTGCATATGCGGTGGCATTACTTCCGTCACCAGATATAACAACAGTTGGAATTATTTCATATTTGCTGGACTCGTCTGGAAGCACAGACCAAACACTTTCTACTGTTGCTGTTTTGTTCGCACCAACATATCCAGTAATTTTTCTAAATTGACCAACACCAGTTCCTGAATAAATTCTAATCGTATAATTATTATATCGATCATTTGCACCAGAAGCACGACTGTCTAATTTAACGGTTGTTGTTGTTGATTGTCTTACTGTATGACTAGCGGATGCTTTTACTGTATATGGGTATTCACTCCCTTGTGTTTCTAAAGTAATACTTTCTACGACACCACCTGCTGCTGTGTACTGTACTGCATATTGTAATTGTTTGTCCTCGGAGGCATAAGCAAACGGTTTGTTTTCATAGAGTGGTAATTCTTGAACTGGAATATAATCGCTATCAATAAAATCAATAAGAGATGAAGGAACTTTGTACATAAATTTCCAAACATACCCATTGCTTAGATAAATTAAACTTGTGCCAACTCCTGTTGGTTCCTCAATAGACTTTCTTCCGCCACCATTTGAAATACAGGCATATACGTTTCCACCTGTAGTGTATACATAAAAATTTCTTGTTGCATTATCTTGAGTTAACGAATATGTGTCATATATTGTTCCATTAGTCCAGTTAACTTTCGGTATCATACATGCGATGGTTGAATCTTGAAGAATTTTTGCAGTTTGAAACTGTCTTCTGGTTTTTAGTTCATTTGAAATGGAATCTACAGAAGAATCTACAGTATTATCTGTGCCTGCAATAAATAAAGCAACACTATTATCCAACGATGAAAATTGTCGTTGTAGTTCGCGGGCAAGAAAAACTTTAAGATTATTTGATAGTGTGGTCATTTTACTCTCAGTTTGTTACGTTACTATATTCGATATCGTTAACCATAACTTGAATTGGAATATCCATCCAACTAGTGTCATATGTTATACTAGTATGTATACCAGCAGCGAAAGAGGAGTCAACAATCCTTGCTGCACCAGAAGTGTCACCAACGACTGGTTTTGGTATTTGATCCCAGTCTCCTAATAATACAGCAAGATCTCCTCCATCAACTTTACCGTCGTTATTTAGATCCGCCGACCCACCTGTCGCGTTGAATTGACCAAGAAGAAATGATAGATCTAACCCATCAACTTTACCATCTTGATTAAAATCTGATCCCAAGTTCCCTTGAGAAAATTCTCCATTTAAAACTTCTACTTCAAGAGTATCAATTCCAATATTGTAATATGGATCAAATGGTTCTATACCAGCAATGATATCACCTTGATTACCATATGCGGAAGGAGTGAAAGATATCACTCTTCCGATTGCTTTTGGTTGGTTTTGTTTTTCTTGTGTTACGATTTCTCCTACGGAGTAAGGCACACCATTTAAAGTTACTCCTCTAGTAATTTCGTATGAATAACCATCATTTGATGGATTGATAGTTGAGATATGACTTTCATCTGTTGGTTTGAGTGGGATATTAATAATATTACGAGAACCCGTCACACCGATTGCAGTAAGACCGAGGTGTGCGGGGTGACGATATACAACCCAGTAATCTGCCGTTGCGGAGTCGGTTCCAACCACCTGAGTAATTTGACCACCAGAGAAACCACCGGATAGACTGGTTTCTGGGGGAGAAGTATATCCGCCGTAGTGTGTCGCCCCTGCTACTCGGATCCTCGCCCCACCATCACCATTGGATAACGATCCGTAATATTTGATTCCGGCAGGAAATGACGATAAATCGTCACTATTTGCGAGGGATCTCCGATTACTATCTGCTGGGAAAAATCCCATTAATCCTACTGACTCGTCGTTACTGTCTACGGTGATGCCAATATATCCCGTTCCACCTAATGCTCCGCTGGTAATACTTGATGTTTCAAATTCTGCTAAACCATTAAAATATGCTGTTGTTTGTGCTATTGTCAACTGGTTCACCGCCGCGGCACCGCCGTGTCCTGCAATTGCGTTAAATGGTATTGGATTGATTTTCGTAGCACCAGTTGCCCTTGCTGAAAAGTAAAAAACTATATCAGGATTGTGTGTTATTCCTAAGTCTGGTCTGGTGTGTGGAATTCCAAACCTACCAACATGCTCTCCGGCGAGTTGTGCTTGTCCACCAGCGGCCGGGACATGCGACGTATCTAGATCACATGTTAAAAATTCATCACTGGTGCTTCCGTCTTGTCCGTTATATCCATTAGGGTAAAAATCATAGTGAGTGATACCAGCATCGGTCGTGTATGTAAATCCTCTTGGGTCTAAAGTTGTTCCAAATGTGTGTGGAAGATAGTGACCAATTGTTGGTCTAAATCTAGTTCTAGAGTCAGATGTTACTCCAGCGTCCCCAGACATAGAAACTTCATTGATATATTCTGCAAACATCAAACTGCCGGAGGGATGGACCAGTTTTCTTACCGTCTCTGCGAATTGTTGTAGACTTTTATTTACTCGAATAATGTAGGAGAAGTTTTGGTAAAAGAAACTATCTTGAATAAAGGTTCGACCACTTAGTTTACCACTGTCATCTTTATATGAGTCAGGACCATCTGTAAGAACAACTTCACCCAATCCAGATAGACTCGCTCCTATACCAGATGAAGTTTCAAAAATAAAGTTAAGGTTTTCGTCAGACCGATACACCCCAAAGTTTTCTTTATAATTAAATCCTCGGATCTCACCAAAAGGTCCAATATTATTAATCTCTGCTTTTAGCAGTTTATTTTCAAAATCGTCATTTACAGTTACAGTGTCGCCAAGTTCATATCCAGTTCCACCAGCATTTATTTTAAGTTGGTCTAAGGTTGGTAATAGTGGAACATTGTATGCTGCTGAAGTTAATCCTGATGTTATTATTTCCGCATCGCTCTCTGTTGTAAATGTTCCGGAAATGTCTTGAACACCAAGAGAGAAAAAGTCTACTCCACCTTCATGGACATAACTGACTTCATCAATAAGAGCGGTTGCATATATTTCTCTGTTAAATGGATCTTTTTGAACTATAATACTATTTTCTATTGATTTTGCTTCATCAATTGAGAATATAGGGGCAATTCTTATGAACTGTCTGTCGTCAAAAGTGCTTGTTGATAGTTTAAGAATTCTATCTTTTGGATAATCAACATCGATTGTTGTATCGAAAAGTAATTTAAAAAGAAGATCAAAGGATGCTTTACTTCCCTTTGCCCTATACATGTAACCAACATTTTTGATAAGTGTTTTTTCGTTAACACCCTCTGCTAATTGGAATGGAAAATCTTGAATGTATGTGTTTCTAAAATACTCTAGAAATTTATCAATGGTGTCATCAACGTCATTGTGTGTAGTTAAACGAACACCTTCTGCTCTTGGGTTTCCGTGTTGCTCAGACCATTCGTAATATGCCTCGACGAATTGAACGAACGTCTCGTAATTTTCTAATACGAAATCAGGAAGTTGATCTAATAATTGAGTAGAAAATCTTTCATCAACCGAAGCATTGTACGGAAGTTGATCAAAGGTATATCCATCAATTCTTAGTGGTAGAAGAAGAGACCCACCGAAAACTTTTAAAGGCATTGCTTATCTCCCATTACAATCAATATCCCCCAAATCGTGGGGGCGTGATCGTCGCACTGGTATTATCGGGCGACAGCACGACACTATCGTTTCTCCCACCACCCCCTGAACTGGAGTTACTTGTTGAACTGGAGTTTGAACTGCTTGTCGTGCTAGACATCTCCGACATTGACGATAGTGATGGTGTTGTTGTTGATACGTTCGTAGTGACTATTATAGCGGACGGGTCTTGTAAATAATCATTGATTAAAATCTTATCTTGAACGGAGACATATCGTTGGTTTCTTGCAATTGCAAATATCTTTATTTCTGGGTCGTCGGCAGGAGAGAGAATTTGAACTTGGTTTATTCTAATTATTCCGTTTCCATAATCAACTGTCCCAGCGTTTTCTAGAACAATTTGTTTAGTCTGTCCGATAGTTTGGCAAAATGAAAGACTTCCACTACCATTATCTTCAATAAAGACATCTTTTATGATGCTGTCTGTTGGGTCTAGGTATCTAAAGGTGTTGGATGAGATAACACTCATATGACCGTCATGTGGATGGAATATTGGATTTCCATAATAAACAACGTATGATACGTCTCGAACAGAAGTTGGTAATATTCTTTTTTCCATTGTAACTGCCACAGATGAAGAATCTATTGCAGAAGAAGTTGAATCTATATCTGCTAGTAGTTTTGATATAGAAAATGATTGATTAAACTTTCCTAGATTTGTGTCTATATTTGATTTGATATTAGATGTGATGGCAGAAGACAATGAGTCCGAAGAAAGTGTTGTTTTTGATGAATCGTAGATTGTGTTTACTACAAGTCTAATGTATGTGTAACTTGGATCAATGACAACGGGTGTTATAGAGAGAACTGCTTTATTTCTCAAGAAATCTTGAACTTGTTGTTTCAATACATTACTCACAAGAGTGCCAGTGCTTGGTTTGATTGCGACAAAAACACTACCAAATGTTGGTGGGGTTGCTTCTTCGCCACCAAAAACAAACACAGAATCAAATCCTGTAAAATTGCTCTCTACCAAGGCAGCATAATCATCTTTTGTTACTGCTCTATTCTGAGACGTAAATGCTCTGGGTGCTTTAAATCTAATCTGGTCAACTGTTTCTAGATCAGCACCACCAGATGCCACAGACTTTACTTCAACAGTATTTCCTGCGTTAAGGTATATAAAAGATCTCGCTGTAGAACTGTCACCATTTCCTGCTCCGTTGGCAGCGGTCCCCTTGGTGATTAAATATGTGATGGTTATTAGGTTTCCTGCTTCTGGTTTTTTCCCAACAACATCATCACCAAAATAAATTTGAAAATCACCAGAGGTGTTTTCTTCGATCCAGTATACATTTGACGTTGATAATATTTCTGTGAAATCTCCAGATCTGGACCATGTGTCTGTTATGCCAGTTGTGTCTGTTTGTGAATTTTGAACTCGGACAGTAACGGTTGAGATGTCCACATCTTTGTCATTTATTTTATATTTTCTGTTGTTGTCTGCATCTGGAATAACGTAACTTACACTAGACAGAGTTCCTTCCTTGATAGGAAGATTGGTAATTGCAGGGGTATCTGCGTCTGACCATGAGATCTCTGCTGACTCTGTGTTTACGAAAGTAAAAGATTTACCATCAAGAACTGTGGTGAATTGTGCGCCCGGAAGAAGAATATTTGATGTTGGTAATGTTGGAAAGGTAACATCTACACTCGCTGTTGGTGCGGTCTTTGAGTTTGGTGTGTAACCAAGACTCTTTGCAAGCGATACCACTGATGATCTTTTAACAGCACTGTCCAAGAACATTTCGTTAGCGACGACGTTGTTGTAAAATCCTTGGTAGTATGTGTTGTACGCAAGAAGGTCGATAAGAACTGCCATACCAGAACCTTCAAAATCATAGTCCTTAAATTCTGTTTGACCCTTAAGAAAATTCTTTAGGTTTGTTTTGATATCTTCAAATTCTATAGAGTTAACTGATAAGTTTTTTCTGTTTGTCGCCATTACCTTAACCTCTTAAGTGTTATTGGAACTAGTGTAGTTCTTGTATCTCCGGTCATTCTAAATCCTACGGTCACTTCAAATTCGTTTCTGTCTATTTGTACCACAACATCAACTTTGAGTATTTGTATTCTTGGTTCAAAATTTCTTAGAACATTTCTAATTCTTGCTTCAAGTTCACTTGCAATAATTGGTGATGCTGGTTCAAACAAAAGTCCTCGGATAGAGGAACCTAGTGTTGGATTAAAAGGTCTTTCGCCTGCATCTGTTAGAATTAAATTCTTCACCGCCGCCTTGATCGAATCGGCATCTTGAAGAATAGACACATCGTTCGTGACGGGGTTTCTTGAAAAGTTTAAATCTATATCGCTATATTTTGCCATGTCTTAGTATCTATGCTTTATAAACCAGCAATACCTTTAAAATCTGGACTACCTATTTTTCCTAATAGACGAGTACCGAAACAGGGTTCATCCAACATGGATAAAACACTAAGTCCTGTCGTTTGTTTTGCTATGAAATCAAGTGCTGCCTCAAATTGTAAGTTGTCGTCATTTATCAGAGAGGTAACACTTGATTGAAAATCGAGAACACTTGCCCCAAGTCCCGCGAGATCTTCAAGAGATTCATCTCCTCCGGTTGGGAAATTTGTTAAAAAGTTACCAACGTCACCTTCGACAAGGGATTGCATTGATCTCATCAGATCGTCGCCCGGACCAAATAAACTATTAAAGATAGGAGAGTAGTGATCTTCTGCCGCCTGAGCGGGATCCCTTAATGTTTCTTTTAGTGTGTTGAACTGTGATGCGACAGAGTGAAGACCACCAAGACCGGGATATTCGCCTTGAATGCCACCGGGACCATATGTATCAGAACCAAACGCATCTGCGATACTCACACCACTAAGTCGGTCGCTATGAATTCTAAACTGATCAGTTGATGCATTTAATGTGTTTAACTTCCCCGTAAGATATCCAAAAGTTGTCGTTTCGTTTCCATCTTCATCTATGAAGGAAATTCCGGCACCAGAACCACCTAAATTGTTGATCTGTCCGAGTGCATCTCCAATCGCTCCTTGTACCCCACTCATTGCGTCTTCAATTGGATTTTGAAATGCACCATCTTCAGAACCAACCAATTCCATGATTGCTTTTTCAGCGGTCGATAAATCGAGTGACGGAATGTCGCACCCTGTAACGTCTAGTAGTGGTCTTGTAAAAACTGGCATATTTAATCTCCTGTAACAGAACTTGCTGCTGATGTTATTCTATGTACTCCGCACCCTGCTTGGTCTCCTAGTCGGGCGAGTGGTTTTCCTTCAACGAAAACACTATTTGAACCTGTAACAATATTCACGGTATGAATGTGATCTCCATATGGATGGGGTGAAACCATGCTACCAATATGTGCGGCAGGCATCCCTTCTATAAAAACAGAATTTGCTCCTGTAACTATTTGACCAGCACATTGATCACCTACCCTTGCTGCTGGTTTCATGACACACTCGCAAATTCATAATCTTCGTTCTGAAGTCCGCCAAGATTTGAAGTTCCATATAACTTGTATAGGGGGGAGTCTCGACGTATTCTGAAATCTAAGTTAGCAAGGTCAACAAAGTCCGCAGATGTAACTGTGATGACATCAATCATGTCCTCGTATGAATCCATGTTATTGAAGTTGCCTGATGAGTTAGATCCCATCGCCATTATCTGTGGACCGTTTTGTCGAGAGTCGTTCGCGGCAACATTCATACCATATGCACCCGCACCGTAGATAATAGTATTATGTGGTCCGGGCATATAATGATTCGATTGTGAGTCGCCGTCGATTGACGTATTATTAAACCCATCACCACCCACATTTACTATGGTGCAGTTAGTGGGTCCGGGTATACTTGTTCTATCGTTTGTAGTAGTACAAATATACCCATGTCCATGAACTCTAGTAATTATACAATTCATCATACTACCATTACCAGAAGTGACTGTATATCCATCTCCGTCACCCCCTGATCCCGAAGTCGAGGGACCGATGACTCGGCAATGGTTGAAGTGGGTGTTTCTAGCATCGACAATTCTGTCGTAGATATCCCCAACAGATTCAAACACACATGTGTGAAAGTATGTGTTAGAGCAAACCATAACTTCAGCATTAGTGCCTTGACAATTTGCCTTGAAGTTGCATCCTACCCAACCTTGTGAATCGTTCACTGAAGTAGTCGAATCTACTATTGCACTCTTATTGTAACTTGAATTGGTATTCTCAAAGGACAAACACTTATAGAAAGTGTTTTCGTCTTGGGTGATCATTTCTTCATTGGCACTCATGACAAAAAGAGGGTAATCTGTCAAGTCTAATCGAAGTCCTGTTTCGTCAAACTTAGGACGAAGAATAGTTCCATCCGACTTAGCACCAACCCATTGATTTGGTGTATCAATAGCAGCAGCAGAACCAGTGATTACCAAATTGGTTGTGCAGGCGTATGTTCCTGTAAGGAAAATAAATCTCTTGTTGGCACGATCAATTCCCTCCATGTCGGTTGACCAATCACCGCTGTCAATTGCCTGTAAAGCATTTGCAACAGAACTACCGTCCTTGCTTCCTGCTCCTGCGGGTGAAATGAATACGTCAGTTAATGCCATTACGGACTATCCTGCTTTCTTTCATATGTGAGGAATCCCTGAAGAAGAGTAACACCAGAAGAAATACCATCGATGTTCATGTATAGATAACTGTCGGTAGTAATTGAGGAACTTGATATAGTGGTCGTAGAGTTTCCATGTGTTGCTCCGTGAATAGTAGAGATTGTTCGGGTGCTTGATGTTGGATCTCCAAATGGGTTTGCATAATTCGCAACCAAGAATGACGCTGTTATACCTGCGGTCGATCCAGTTCTAATTTCTGCTTTGGTAACATCCGCGTTGTATGGAATGTAATGCATTGATGATGTTTTTGCACCAGTCAATATCGAAGAGGACGCTTGAATTGTAAAGTGTGCTACCTCTCTTCTCGCTTCTTGAACTAATTTTAGATACCCGACGTTTGCAATTTCATCAACAGTAAGACCACCATTAATTGGGACTTGAATGTTACCTGCGTTGTAGGATTCACTTCCACCAATTGTTGAAACGGCGGTGACTAGATTAGGAATAACATAAACATAAACAACGTCACCAACCGAAGGAGTAGTGTCAACCTCAATACCACTGGTATCAGTAATTGTGAGAAGATCAGAACCAAACACTGCTGTACTGGTTTCGCTTGCATCAACAGCAGCAATCATCAACTCAGTTCCGTCCTCTTTCAAGACTTGCAAGAAACCACCATTGGTAGCAAACAAGGTCATGATGGAAGAAATATCATTTCCGTTTGCATCAGTATCATGAACCGATATAACATCGACTGCTGTTCCTGAAACATTAGATGCCATCTTAATACCACCAGCACTTGGAACTTCTGCAATACCTGTATGTGTTACGGTATACTTGAGTCCAGCACGGAATGCTGTGGACTGGTGAGTTCCATCGGGGAAGGTAACTCCATTTGTATCCAGAGACAATCCGGCAGCATGAATTTCTTGTGTTTCATTAATCTTAATCGCTGGTCCGCCGGGGAGTCCGTTTGCACCACGAACAAACATAGTGAGTCCTGCATCAAGATAAATTGTTCCTGTTTTACCTTGTATGTTATGTACGAATGTATCCGTAGTGTGTATATTTTTACCACTAGAGAATGTTATTGATTCGACACTATTGATTCCGTATGGGAATCCCACCGCACCAGATTCGGTGTCAAGAGATATTCCTGCGACATTTGTCAGCGGGTCATGTGAGAGACCTGTTGTAAACGCGAACAGGAAATCACTAGTTCCACCAGTCAAACCATTAATTCTGGATTCGGAATCAGAGTCAATGCTGTATACTTTTTTGCTAGTACCATCACCAAAGAAACTATTTGCTACGCCATACTCAATTCCAATGGCATGAGCATTCTTCATTGGACCGTTGACGACAGGAAGGAGCGTACCACCACCGGGGTCACCTTGTTCACCATCTGGAATAAATATATCTGGGGTTGAGGATCTTGACTCTATGACGGTTACAAAACCATCTTCATCAATAATAGCAAAACTACATCCCAATTCAATTGAAAAGTTCTGTCCGGGTGCAGCACCACCAACTTCGGCGGTGTCACCACCTGCACCAAGAGTAAAACCTAGAACGCGGGCACCAGTTTTGCCAGTGCTACCAGTGGTTCCTGTTGCACCAGTGGTTCCTGTTGCACCAGTTGTTCCTGTGGTTCCGGGATCTCCTGTGTTGCCAGTTGTTCCATCAGTTCCCCTTGCCGCTTGTCTGTTTTTAATTTGAACAAATGCCATATGTCCCAAATTAAGACTTGTTCCGGTAAACGACGCTAATGTTTCACCAGCAGTTCGAGTACCGGTCAATCCATTGGTTGCAGTAAAACCAAAGAATCCTTGTTGTTGACCTATAGAACCAGAACCTGCATATCCCGGTCCAATCACGGCATCACTTGTTAGGGTAAATGTTACAAATGTTTCTTCATCGAGTATATCGTCACCGATATTTACTCTATTGTTTGTTATACCGGCAGCACTACTATCAACTTTAACGAGATCAAATTCTGCACCCTTTTTGAAGAAGGCAAGTTTTCTCTCATTTGCATTCGTAACACCGCTGGGTTTTCTTGGGAAAGGTATGGCAGGAGTCTCTCCTGATTCTGTCAGGAAGAAGGAAGCATTCTCTTCCCTCATTTCAAATCCACCAGTCGAGGAGAGTCCATTAAAACGCAGGTGATATTCTGTTCCGAGTGTTCCTCCGAACGGATTTGAACTATTCGGACCAGTTATGCTCGCACAACCATTCATTGATTCCATGTGAAATGCAGGAGGAGTAAAGGACCGGACAATATTACCAGCGTGCATCCTCCATATCATGGTATCTTCTTTTTTCAGTGCAGTTGCACCAGTTGCACCTGTTGTTCCTGTTGCACCAGTGGTTCCTGTAGTTCCAGCAGCACCAGTGGTTCCTGTAGTTCCAGCAGCACCAGTTTCACCAGTTTCACCAGTCTTTCCAGTGGCACCAGTGGTTCCTGTAGTTCCAGCAGCACCAGTCGCACCTCTTACACCATCAATACCCTTCGCAGGAACTCTGTTTTTAATTTGAACAAAGGAAACAGCACACCCTTGAATACCAAGTTGTGTAAAATCGATGCCCATTGTTTCGCCAGCAGTTGCGTTGCCGGTCAATCCAACGGTCGCGGTAAATCCAAAGAATCCTTGTTGTTGACCACCTATCCCAGAGGCACTATAACCATCTCCTGTTACTGCGTCAGTTTTTACAGTAAATGATACAAATGTTTCCTCGTCGAGTATATTGTCGCCTTCATTTACCCTGTAATTTGTTATACCAGCGACATCACTCCTGACCTTTACAAGATCAAACTGTGCGCCCTTTTTAAAGAAGGCAAGTTGTCTTTCGTTTGAACCCGTAACACTTGTTGCATTTTTAGGAAAAGGTATTGCCGGACTGTTTCCAGATGCCGTGAGATGAGCAGCGGTAAGAGTTTCTCGTTCTTGAAATCCACCAGTTCCAGAAAGTCCATTAAACGCCAGATAAAATTCTGTATCGTTTAGAGTTGCACCGAAAGGGAAACTGGGAACACATTCTGCCTTGCCGTGTACACCTTCATTACGATAAACCTGACCTGTATTCCGAAGTGAGTTCCCAAAATACATGGACCAAATTGTTGTATCTTCTTTTTTCAGTGCAGTTGCACCAGTTGCACCAGTCGAACCAGTCTTTCCTGTTGCACCTGTGGTTCCTGTGGTTCCGGGAGTTCCAGTGGTTCCTGTGGTTCCGGGAGTTCCAGTGGTTCCTGTG
>MDTC01270851.1_pt1 | contig 22700 bp, 19 predicted proteins | sample 811181 | NCBI WGS metagenome assembly MDTC01 (sample SAMN05326644, study PRJNA326480) | marine metagenome | isolation source: seawater | place: Pacific Ocean: North | collected 2011 | reverse complement strand
CTGAGAAAGGACGTAAAGAAACTGACCCTGAACCTTGGACTTGGTGCTGATTTACTATAACCGTGGTCTGGCACACCTCAAATTAGATCTTGATGATGATGCAGAGAAATATTTTCTCCAAACCCTTAAAATAAACTCACGTCTTTCTCAATCTTTGTTCCTGCTGGGTATGATTCAGCAGCGAAGAGGTGATGTGGAGGGGACAGAACACTACTTTGGTCTGGCACACAGGATGAACCCTGGTGTTGGCGATTCAGTTGGCAGGATGCAGCCACCTTGAGGTTAGATCAGGCCAGATCGCCTGAAATCCACGGCCTTCGCCCCACTTCAAAGCGCTAAGATTTACGATTGGCGCAGTCAGCCCATCTGGATAAGAATTTCAGGGACTCAGCTTGCTTTCAGCAGGTTTGATTTGAGGTGTGCTAGTTCTTCACTTAATATTTTTGGCAAGCGGTCACCAAACCCATCAAAGTAGTCCTCAATCATAGGCACCTCTGTCAGCCAACCCTCTACTTCAACGCGAAGTAGCTCCGCGATGTCCTCGGCACTTACATTCAATCCTTCCAGGTCAAGGGAGTCGATGGTGGGCAGGTTGCCAATAGGGGTAACATTTGCGTCAGCCGTTCCTTCGCAGCGTTCAAAGACCCATTTCAGTACACGGGAGTTTTCCCCAAAACCCGGCCACATGAAATCACCGGCTTCGTTCTTTCGGAACCAGTTGACGTAGTAGATTTTAGGCAGGTTTGCGCCTTCTTTATTGCTGATATTGAGCCAATGATTCCAGTAGTCGCCCATGTTGTAGCCACAGAAAGGCAGCATGGCCATCGGGTCTCGGCGAAGTTCACCAATCGTTCCAGCGGCCGCAGCCGTCTTCTCGGAGGACACAATAGATCCAAAGAAAGTACCCTGAGCCCAGCTTGAAGCTTCATTCGCCAGCGGTACAACCGTTGCACGGCGACCACCAAACAAGATTGCACTTATTGGTACGCCCTTGAGCTCCTCCCATTCATCCGCTATTACCGGACATTGTGCAGCCGAAACTGTGAACCTCGAGTTGGGATGGGCCGCAGGTTCAGGGGAGGCGGGGGTCCAGTCATTGCCTTTCCAATCGATAAGGTGAGACGGGGGGGCGTCGGTCATCTCTTCCCACCAGATGTCGCCATCATTGGTCAGGGCGACGTTGGTGAAAATGCAATTTTCCTTAAGACTTAACATCGCATTGGGGTTGGAATTCATATTGGTGCCGGGTGCCACGCCGAAAAAACCAGCTTCTGGATTAATGGCATACAGTTGCCCATCATCGCCAAACTTCATCCAGCAGATATCATCACCGACTGTTTCTACAGTCCAGCCAGAAATTGTTGGGACCAGCATGGCGAGGTTAGTCTTTCCACAGGCACTGGGGAATGCTCCAGCTACGTAACGCGACACGCCTTCAGGATTGGTCAGTTTGAGAATTAGCATGTGTTCGGCTAACCAACCTTCATCCCGTGCCATGGCGGATGCGATGCGCAGCGCGAAACATTTTTTGCCCAATAGAGCGTTTCCGCCATAACCTGATCCAAAGGACCAGATCTCACGAGCCGCAGGAAAGTGAGCGATATAGAGGTTCTCTGAGTTGCAGGGCCAGGGCACATCAGTGGCACCATCAGTCAGGGGTACGCCCACTGAATGAATGCAGGGAACGAACTCACCGTCGGTGCCAAGCTCGTCCAGGACTGCCTGCCCAACTCTGGTCATGAGGTGCATGTTGGTAACCACGTAGGGCGAATCAGTAATTTCAATACCAATATGCGCTATTGGTGAACCGACGGGGCCCATGCTGAACGGGATGACATACATGGTGCGGCCACGCATACAACCCTGGAACAGTCCCGTCAGTGTTTCGCGCATTTCATCTGGATGGTTCCAGTTGTTTGTTGGGCCGGCTTCTTCCTCTGTATCAGTGCAGATAAAGGTGCGGCTCTCGACTCTTGCGACGTCAGCCGGGTCTGATCGGACCAGATAACTGTTTGGTCTCTTTTCTTCGTTGAGTTTTGTAGCAACACCGGCTGCGATCAGCAGGTTCCACATCTCGTTGTATTCTTCACTGGTGCCGTTGCAGATGACGACCTTGTCAGGCTTGCAGAGGGTAACCTTTGCATTAATCCAGGCCGTCAGTTGTGCGTGCTCAAACATTAGAATGCCCTAACCAACTATCCCCGTGGGATATGCGTTGATAAGTAAAATTTTTAGTGCCAGGGTTAGGTGAAGGATAACTTATTCATCCTGCTAAATCGACGGACTAGATGAAGGAAATTTGCTAGGCTGCAGCACCCGTCAAATTAGAGCCTGGATGAACCCACTGCAGCCGACGACAGATCTACTTGGTTATCGACCTTTTTGGGCCGAATGCTTCGGCGTGGCGACCTTTTTGCCGACCAGTCGCCAGGAGATGGAGGCGCTCGGCTGGGACAGCTGTGATGTCATCATCGTCACTGGTGATGCCTATGTAGATCACCCGAGTTTTGGTATGGCGATCGTAGGCCGGGTGCTGGAGGCGCAGGGGTTTCGGGTTGGTATCATCGCCCAGCCGGACTGGGCCTCTGCTGAGCCATTCACAGTGCTGGGCAAACCTAACCTGTATTTTGGCGTGGCCGCCGGAAATATGGACTCCATGATCAATCGCTATACGGCTGATAAGAAAATTCGTCACGATGACGCTTACACGCCAGGTAACGTGGGTGGCAAAAGGCCAGACCGATCGGTAATAGTGTATTCCCAGCGGTGCCGGGAGGCCTATCCTAAGGTTCCGGTAGTGATCGGTGGGATTGAAGCCAGCCTGAGGCGCATTGCTCATTTCGACTATTGGAGTGAGAAGGTCCGCCGTTCTATTTTGCTGGATGCAAAGGCGGATATGCTGCTTTTCGGGAATGCCGAACGAGCTCTGGTCGAACTAACCCATCGCCTTGCAAAGGGTGAAGTGATTGCTGATATCCAGGATATACGTGGAACCGCGTATGCGATCTCTGAATTGCCTGGTGACATAAGGCTGATCGATGCAACCAGACTGCCAGGTGAGTCGGTCGATGGGTCGTCCTCTTCACTACCCGAAGTGATCAAGTTAGCCGGGATACGGGATAGTCGTGATGTCGTCGCCTTGCCCTCCTTCGAAGCGACCGTTGAAGACAGGGTTCTCTATGCTCATGCCTCGCGAATTCTGCATCGGGAGACGAATCCGGGCAATGCCAGGCTCCTGGCCCAAGCCCATGGGGACAGGTACGTGTGGTTGAACCCTCCTGCTATTCCGCTCACTACACGTGAGATGGATTGGGTCTTCAGGTTGCCGTATCAGCGGGTCCCACATCCATCCTATGGTGATGCACCTATTCCTGCCTACGAAATGATTCGCTTCTCGGTCAATATCATGCGCGGTTGCTTTGGCGGTTGTACCTTTTGTTCCATCACTGAACATGAAGGCAGAATTATTCAGAGCCGCTCCGAGGAATCCATCCTAGAGGAGATTGAGGAGATCAGGAACAAGACGCCCGGCTTTACGGGAGTGATATCGGACCTTGGTGGCCCGACTGCCAATATGTGGCGTCTTGGGTGTAACGACAAGAAAATTGAAGCCAGTTGCAGGCGACCATCCTGTATCTACCCTGGTATCTGCAGGAATCTGGGTACAGATCAGACGCCGCTGGTTTCCCTCTATCGAAATGCCCGCAATCTAGAGGGCGTAAAGAAAGTATTGATTGCCTCAGGCCTGCGTTATGACCTGGCGGTAGAGACCCCTGAATATGTAGAGGAGTTGGTTAAAGAGCATGTGGGCGGTTATCTGAAGATTGCGCCGGAGCATACGCAGGCGGGACCCCTGTCAAAAATGATGAAGCCGGGCATAGCCACATATCGGCGTTTTAAAACACTGTTCGACAAGTATTCAGGGGAAGCTGACAAGGAGCAATACCTGATCCCCTATTTCATCGCCGCTCACCCTGGCACCAGTGATGAAGATATGCTGCAGCTTGCCCTCTGGTTGAAGCAAAATGGGTTTCGCGCAGACCAGGTGCAGAACTTCTACCCTTCTCCCATGGCAAGTGCCACGGCGATGTATCATTCGGGCAAGAATCCGTTAAAGCGAGTGAGCCGGCGCAGCGAAGATGTGGAGGTGGCAAAGGGCGCCAGGAACCGCAGACTGCACAAGGCATTCCTTCGCTATCACGATCCAAAAAACTGGCCACTGTTGCGGGAAACTCTGGAAAAGATGGGTCGCATTGATCTGATAGGCAGTGGTAAGGGCCATTTGATTCCACGAGCACAATTTGGAGTACGAAAAGCTGGACCCGGAGCCTTTAAAACTCAACATACGGGGTTGCCGAAACCCAAGGGGCACCCACCTGATAAATGAGTCAGCTTACTACGGAATCCTGAAAAAGCTCCCTGACCTTTTGATTCTGGTCTGTGCTGATTGCCGCGATGGTATAGCCCTCGTCGTGATGTATCATCGTCATTGCGCGGGTGTTTATCCCATGTTCGGAGATTTCCCGGGAAAGCTTCGCCAGAGAACCGGGCCTGTCAACGACGCGAATTAGGACACTGTCATCTGAAACGGCGTTATACCTGGCTTCCATTAGCAGTCCGAAACCACGATGGTGATCAGATAGGGTCAGTGTGATGTAAGCATCTTGGCCAGCGAGGTGGGAGCTGATGTTTCTTATATCAATTCCATTTTCTGCCAGCAATTCTGTGATGTCTGCGGCCAGGCCAGGACGGTCTTTCCCAACGATGGTTAACTGGCGCATTGGTCTTCCAGGTTCGCCTTCATATCTTGGACGAAACGATCGATGTCGCTTTTTTCAATGCCAGGCATTGTAACGATGTGACTTTGATTTCCATCCGTGGCCAGTTGCCACTTATCCTGTAAAACGGGGCCGGGGAAGGGAAAGGCCACGGTAATAGCATTCTCATTTCGCCAAGCCGCTATGCCGATATCATTGAGCTGGTCAGTAGCGTAGGCAGCGATGGCCAGAGATTTATCTACCCGCGCTCGCATCCCCTTGGTTCTGAGATGGCGGAGCGCATACCTAAAGGTAGAGTGGTGTCAGTCCATTTCGTGAGCCGCTCACCGTGGTATCAAGGGTACCAATATAGGCGATGGACTGGGCAATTCTATCCACCGCATGTTTTTTTGCCAGTACGATTCCGCACGGAATAGGGGAGCCGATAAATTTGTGGCCGCTAATTGCAATACTGTCTGCTCCATCGGCAAAGTCAAAGGCGGGTCTTGGTGTAAGGAATGGTGCGATAGTACCGCTCAATGCTGCATCACAGTGGATATATCGATTTACGATTGTAAAGCCATCAAGAATAGACTGAATTTTTGTAATGTCATCTTTTGCCTCGGCCATTGTCGTGCCGATGTTGGCAAAAATGGTTGCCGGTACATCCCGATGGATACCAAGCGTTTCCGCCAGATCGTCATAATCCATCTCACCATTGTCCTGTGCACGGATCATGATGTGACGCATGTTCAGGAAATGCAGGTTCTTGGTGACGCTGTAGTGACTTGCCTGTGAAAAATAGACGATGGCGTTGGGGTTCAGCTCCCGGGCCAGGTAAAGGCTGTAAAGGTTGCCCTCGGTACCACCATTGGTGATGTAGCCCCACCAGTCATCTTCCGGTGCGCGAAGCAGCGTTGCCATTTCCTCGAGCACTTCTCGTTCAAACTCCTTGCTTGAGACTTTGTAAGAGCCATCAATAAAGGGATCACCAATATTGTTGAAGGGGAACCGGAGATAATCATTAAAAATTGAAAAATCAAAGTCCTTTGCTGACGGATATCCCAGAAAACCGTCTGCATCCTTTTTGATTTTGGTCAGGAAACAATCGAGTCTTAGCTTGTCCTGTTTAGTTAGGGCCATTGGATGTGAGCTTTATTCATGATTTGAAAGCAGGTGTCCTAGTCTATCCCTGCGATGATTCAGATCAAGCTTGATTGTTGATTTGTATCAATGTACACATAACTAACGCGGATATGATCGGTCGCAGGTAGGGCAGGTGCTGGAAGGCCAGTGCTGGCTCCATCGCGGTGAAACAATCCTGAGCAGAGTTCGTGTGCCATGGAGTGGAATAACTTGATCCGCCTGGTGATGAAGTGGTTGATGAGCTAAAAAAAGACCAGTTGTTCGTGACCCCCTTCACTGTGCCAGAACGGGAAGACGGAATGGCCAATCTGCAGGGGGCTCACGGTATAGAACCACCGGGCCTGCTGTAGCACCGTTTGGAAATGATTACTAGAGGAAATTGATATGAAGATGAATGCTTATGTTGCCGGTGTTGGTATGACCCAGTTTGGGAAGCACCTGGATATGGGTTTAAAGGCCATTGGTGCTGGAGCGATTACTGATGCCATCAAGGATTCAGGGATGGATAAGAAAGACATCCAGGCAGCCTGGGTCGGAAATGCGGCAGCAGGACTGGTGACCGGACAGGAATGTATTCGCGGTCAGGTCGTTCTGCGGAATGTAGGCATTGGTCAAATACCTATCATTAATGTTGAAAATGCCTGTGCAAGCTCTTCAACTGCATTCAATCAGGCGTGCGCCATGGTTACGGGCGGGCTATACGATGTGGTGCTCGCGGTTGGTGTTGAGAAACTTTATGACGTCGACAAACGAAAATCATTTGCTGCGTTTTCGGGTGCAGTTGATGTTGAGGCGCTGGCCGAAATTATGGAAAACCTGAAGAAAAATGCCGAAAACTCCGGCGCTAAGAAGGCCGCGGGAGGTGCAGGTGAAAATCGCTCTATGTTTATGGATATTTATGCGTCGGCAGCTCGGGCACATATGACGGCGTACGGTACGACAACGGAGCAGTTTGCTGGTGTATCGGCCAAGAACTCTTTCCATGGCAGTATGAATAGCCGTGCACAGTTCAAGGAAGCTCTGACGGTAGAAGATGTTCTGGCATCACCAATGATTGCAGAGCCCCTGACCCGTCCCATGTGTTCTCCGATCGGTGATGGTGCCGCAGCCGTCGTGATTGTGAGCGAGGCTAAGAAGAAGGACCTGGGGCTCAATAATGCGGTCAAAGTATTGTCCAGTGCATTGCATTCGGGGTGGGATCGCGAAGCAGGAGAGGCCGGTGTGGCGGAATTTGCGACTGAGCTGGCCTATAGTGAAACCGGGTATGGACCCGAGGATCTGTCCGTCATCGAGCTCCACGATGCATCCGCACCGGCTGAAATTATGGCCTATGAATCACTCCAAATATGTGCAAAGGGTGAGGGCGGCAAACTTATCAGTGATGGAACCACCAGGCTTGGCGGGAAACTGCCCGTTAATACCAGTGGGGGTCTGTTACGCAAAGGACATCCCGTTGGCGCAACCGGTATCGCTCAGATAGTAGAGCTGACAGAGCAGTTACAGGGCAGGTCAGGAAAGCGACAGGTTGAAAATGCCAAGTTGGCGCTTGCTCACAATGGTGGGGGGTCTCTTGGTACTGATGCCGCGGCCCTGTGTATCACGATTTTAGGAAAATGATTCATGCAGGTTGGTTAATGCCAACCTGCTCTGGTTCAAGCAGCTAGGTTTCTACTGTAATCCGGACATCTGCTGTTTTTATCAGGCTTCCAAGGTAGATTGTGCACCTGTTCCTTCCAGAGTCTTTGCTGTCGTAGAGTGCAGTGGAGGCATTTCTTTTCACTGACTCTGTTGTAGCCTCGCCCTGGAATTCAGCTATTCCCACCGAAGCAGTAATTGGTAAGGGAATGTCGTGGGAAGTGATATCAACAGACTCGAGTTTGTTGCGAAGCTCATCGTTCAGCTTCTTGGCCTGTTTGGCTGCTGTGTCGGGCATTATCAGAGCAAAATCTTCACCACCGATTCTTGCAAACGTGTCGATCGCACGAATTCTTGTTTTAATGACGTCCACGAACACCTTCAAGACCCTGTCTCCAACATCACGCCCGTGCTTGTCGTTCAGCTGCTGGAGATGGTCGATATTCCATATAGCCACGGACAGCGATTCCCCCCATCGTTTCCATCGATGGGACTCAACAGCAATTCGCTCGTCATAAACGAGCCGGTTAGGTAAGCCAGTGAGTGAGTCCAGAAGCACTTCCTCGCCACTTGTTGCCATCTGCTTTCTGAGGTGGCTTGTTTCGTTTCTTAGTCTGCCCAGTTCATCGACTATTTGCTCGTATTCAACCTGCGACAAATGTTTGCTCTTCGCCAGGTAGTCACTTTTTTTGTATTGGAATGCTTTCGCTTATCTGGGGTAGGCTGGTTGGCTTGGTCAGGTTTGTTCGGTGTCGATAAGAAGATGAAGGGGTTTTGTATGCCTTTTCTTGCCTTTTAACTTGACGATATGCATACAGTGGTCCCTGTCCTTGGTCAAAACACTGAGCCGCATACGCTTGTATCGTCATGATATGGAGAATCTTTAGCTTTTCTTGTGCGAAGAGGAATTTTTTGTCGATGCGCCGGTTTATCCGGGGTCAGTTCCACCTGGTAAAGAACTGGCCCGCTCGAAGCTAGAAAACGGACAAGAACTGGTTAGATCCAGCGCCTTACAGCTGAAAGATAGTCGAGGAATACCTGGCCGAAAAGTCTCTCCAGTGCCCCCTCCTTGGGAATAATTTAAAACTTGTTTATGAAGGTTACAAATACAGGTAATACCAAAAAGGTAATGGCTTTCCCCAGGAATAGACCCCAGGCAGACAATATCAGCAACATCCCCAGATACATGGGGTTTCGTGTTACCCGGTAAATACCCGCGATGACAAGACTGGATGCATTTTCAGGTGTAAGGGGGTTAACTGTTGTTTTTGATTTTCGAAATGCAATCAGGCCACTAGCCATGATGACCACACCTGCCAGGACGATTATGATGGAAGCTCAGGTTTGTGCCTCGAATGGCAGTTCAAATGACCCAATGGGAATGTAAACCGAGATAACCCACATGAGAATAGCGGACATAATGGCCACGATAGGTGGAGGTATTTTCGTTGTCAGAATTTTCATGGTAAGCCTTTATCATGTTCCAGGCAGTCTAGCACCCGGTTATTCAAATTACCTTTCCACTACCGAATCCGTGGCCGATAAACTAATATTGGAACCAGTTGCCTGAGTTGAGTTATTCATGACCAAGGACTTCAAGACTTTTTTGATATATATGTAAGGCCTTCACCGGGCGCCCGCATTGATCGCGATAGCTGCGAATTCAAATATGCGGCCGCGGCACTATTGGTGGCCTGCTCCAAAGCGGATTTTGACGAAGGTCCAGAGGAAGAAAAGGCGATTGTCGAAATCCTCCGGGATACCCTCAAGGTTGCGACAACGACGCTGGAGTCACTTCTACAAATGGCTGATGCCGCAAGTGAAGATGAAAACCTGGCTGATATCACGGACCTTGTAAATGAATATGTTTACGAGGCTGATAGACACTTTCTGCTCGAGAACCTGTGGCGAGTCGCCTATACAGATGGCCGCCTCGACAAGTATGAGCAGCTGTTCATCGAGCGCATCGCGTCTTTGATTCAGCTCACGGCAGATGATGTTGTCGACAGGGCGCATCAGGTGTGGAAGCCTGCCTAGGCGACTGTCCTGAGCGCGGTTGCACACTTCATCCTGAGCGCAGTCGAAGGATCTCGCTTTTGGTTCTCTCCATCAGGGTCGAGATGACAGGTCAGATCTCTACCTGCCCAAGAATCTCAGCGTGAAATTCCATCATGCTTATGTCATCCGTCTTGATAAAATCAACATTTGATTTGGCTCTTGTTAGGGCGGCCGTTATAAACAGGTGGCCCACCTTTTTCTTCAGGTCCGATTTGAGAGCATCGATGCAGAACAGATAAGCCAGAAGTGTATCGGTTGCGATATCTACAAGACGTTCAGAATGATACTCCTGGAATTCAGGGTCGGCTTTTTCCTTAACGTGGGAGACGGCTGCCTTAAGACAGGCGCGAAGTTCCTGGGCTGATTCGTGTAGAGCTTTCACCTCCGAGAAATCATTTTCATTTTCATAGTCATCCAGCCGGTTAAACACGACACCACCAACGACCCCGCCTATGGCACCAACAACCTGAAGCTGTGAAGTGCCTTCGTAGATGCTAGTGATCCTAACGTCTCGGTAATGCCTCTCCGCATCAAATTCTTTGGTAAATCCAACGCCACCATGAACCTGAATAGCGTCATAACACACCTGGTTCGCCATGTCGGCGGCGAAGCGCTTTATCAGCGGTGTGAAAAGTGAGGCATATTTTGAGTAGCGGGATAGGTCACTCTTCAGGTCGGCGCGACGCTCAGGATGTAGTTCAATGCTATTCTCGATACCTTCCTTAATGTCAACAATGCTGGAGGTCTCGTATAACATGCTGCGGGCAGCATCAATACTGACCCGCATGTTTGTCAGCATCTCGTACACCAGCGGAATGTCCTGTATCGACCTTTTGAACTGGCGGCGATCTTTGGCATATGAATTTGCTTCCTGGTATGCCCCTTCGGCAATACCCACTGCCTGCGCAGCGATGGCCAACCTGGCTGAATTCATTAGATGCATGGTGTATTTCACCAGACCCATTTTCCGTTTGCCAAGCAACTCTGCCTTGGCATCAGTGAATTGCAGCTCACAGGTGGGAGAACCCTTGATCCCGAGCTTGTTTTCGATACGGCGAATCCGCATTCCCTGATCCCTTTCATAGATGAACAGGGAGATACCCCGTCCTCCCTTTGAACCCTCTTCCGAGCGAGCCATAACCAGGGAAAGCTGTTCACAGCCGCTGGTGATAAATCGCTTTACGCCATTGAGTTGCCAGGTGCCGTCGCTTTGCTCGCTTGCCTTCAACATTATGGATTGAAGGTCTGATCCCGCATCGGGTTCAGTCAGGGCCATTGACCCAATCATTTCACCTGAAGCGAATCTGGGGAGAATCCGCTCCTTTTGTTCATCGGATCCAAATTTCTCCACTGTAGCTGCCAGTGCCTGCAGGCTGACGATCAGTGGGAGGGAGGCGTCCGCCCGGGCGAATAACTCGATGGCAGCAGAAAATACGGTCGTGGGCATGTTGAGCCCGCCATATTTTCTTTTTAGGATGAATCCGGCCAGATCCGCCTGGTTGATGCGTTTGACGGCTTCCTGCAGGCCTTCCGGGTAGGCTACTTCACCGTCGGTAAACTGTGCGCCAGTCAAATCTACTTCACGGGCTCGGGGCGCAACAAAGTCTGCGGATATCTCTCCCACGACTGCAAGTACGCGCTCATAGTTGTCGAGAGCGTCTTCTTGATCCTTTGGTGCATGGGCATACTCGTTGCGCTCGGCAAAATCGTCCTCTACCAACGAGATTACTCTGCTTAGGTCGCGATTCTTGAAATGGAATTGAAGGTCAGAATTGTCCTGGTAGTAATTCGCCACAGTATTTATTCTCCTATGCCTTATCCTTGTATGCATTGATCATTTTCGGGATAACCTCATTCAGGCTTCCGACTATGCCATAGTGGGCTATGTTGAAAATAGGTGCATCTGGATCACTGTTGATGGCGATAATCCGCTGTGATTCAGCCATACCAGCACGATGTTGAATTTGTCCGGAAATCCCACAGGCGATGTATAGGTTGGGCCGAACCGTCGTGCCTGTCTGCCCAACCTGATGGTCGTGGGGCAGTAATCCCGAATCGACAAGGGGTCGTGACGCACCCAACTCGGCACCTATGGTGTCGGCAAGTTTCCTCACCAGCTCGAGTGTATTTGGATCCGCCGCGCCTGCTCCGGCCGCTACGATGAGTTGTGCAGTGCCAAGATTGACTGCTTTTTCCTTGCGAACAATCTCGATAACTTCAGTGATGAAGTCATCATCCGAGAGGCCAGACTCAACATCCATCACCTCAGCGTTAAGGGTAGTATCGGGGGGAGTCATTTTCATCACACCCTGTCTGACGGTTGCCATACTGGGATGACTTTCCGGCGTTACAATTGTCGCCATGATGTTACCGCCGAATGCAGGTCTAATTCCCAAGAATACATTTTTGTAAACCTGCTTTTTGAACTTGTGCTCACCAATCTGCAGTTCGGTGCAGTCGGCTGTCAAACCGCATTTCAACGCTGATGCGATTCGGGGTGCCACATCACGCCCGGTTTCAGTGGCGCCGAATAGAACGATTTCCGGTTGCTGAGTTTTAATCAGATTGACAATACTTTTTGCGTAGGGGTTGGAAGTGAAATGAGCCAACCTTTTATCATTGATACGGTAAACGGTTTTGCAGCCGTAGTGGCCGAGAGAAGCAAGCGCCTCCTTCATGTCATAGCCAGGGGCGACTGCTACTACATCAGCATCCAGCGGCTCAGCAAGCTGGCCAGCCTCACAAATCAACTCTAAACTTACATCTGCGATCTTGCCTTCATTCTGCTCAATGAAAACCATCACCTGTTTCTTGTCACTCATCTTGCGCCTATAGTCAATTGTTGGGTGTGCAATAAAAATTACACTTTTTGTACGGTAGCAAACATCGCCTCAGATGATGTGATCGTTCATCAGGTCATGCATCAGGCTCGAGATACTGGTCTCGGTTGGGGGAACCTGCTGGATATCATTAGCAGCCAAGACAACATTTTCAACTTTTTTAACCTGAGTTGGTGATCCAGCCAGGCCGCAAATGGCCGGGTCCGCACCGATGAAGTCTGCATCCCATTCGGTGATTTTCTGGACGAGGTCCGAGTCCCCTGTCGGGATACTATTCCCATCGGTTTCATCGCTATTCGTTTCGATATTCTTGTAGATCATGACGCGTTTTGCGCTTGGTGAACGTGGCTGGTTCGCCTCAGATGATACGGTTACCAGAAGCGGCAGTGGGCTCCTTGCTACTTCATAACCATCGGCTATGGAGTGTCTGACGGTGATTTCCTTGTCACTGATTTCAACTACTTCCAGCAGGCAGGATATTTGATTGATCCCCAGTTTCTCGGCGACCTGGGGTCCAACCTGGGCTGTATCGCCATCGATGGCCTGTCGCCCACAGAGTATCAGGTCAAATTGACCGATTTTTTCGATCGTGAATTTGAGTGTATAAGCTGTAGCCAGCGTGTCTGCGCCAGCAAATTTGCGGTCAGAAACCAGGATTACATCGTCGGCGCCGCGATATAAACATTCCTTGAGCACCTCTACTGCTTTCTTTGGCCCCATGGTAATAACCGTTATATGTCCACCGACGCGCTCCTTGATACGGATCGCTTCCTCTAATGCATTCAAATCTTCGGGATTAATAATGGCTGGAAGTTTGGACCGATTTACGGTGCCGTCAGGTTTCATGGCGTCACCGGTAATATTATGGGTGTCAGGCACTTGTTTCACCATGACGATCATCTTTAAGCCCATTTCACTTCCTCAATAACTACTGGTACATCGGGGTTCGAATCGATGAAGTATAAATGTTTTTTGTCACCAAAAAAGGTTTCCAAATGAAAATGGCAAGTATCTGATTGCGATCTGGTTGATTGGCCATTTATTATAGTATTGGCAGACGGACATTCAGGAAATTCAATATGACACGGCAAACCCTCATCCTCCGGAATGCAACCATATTTGATGGCCTGGGAAACCCCTCCACTGAAGGCGATATCAGCATAGCTGGGGACAGGATAGAGTCCGTCGGGACCGTGACAGGTGATGCTGATCAGGAGATAGAGCTGGATGGTCTGTCGGTTGCACCCGGATTCATCGATGTTCACACCCATGATGATTTTGCTGCAATCCTTCACCCGGACATGGCCTTCAAGGCAATGGGTGGTGTCACCAGTTGTGTCGTTGGGAATTGCGGCATGGGTGCGGCACCTTACCCCCAGGCTTCGGTGCTGGCCAGAGCCTTTCACCCTGGTGAGGATCTACCGGAATGGGCAGGTTATAAAGGTTACCTGGATTATATCGATAGTCGAAACCCGAGTATCAATATTGCCGCTCTCGCCGGACACGGGACCATTCGAATGACAGTTCTGGGCAGTGAATCGAGGGAACCGACGGCGAGTGAAATGAGGCGGATGAAAGCGCTGCTGCAGGAAGGGCTTGATGCGGGTGTGCTCGGGCTCTCGTCTGGCCTTATTTATGAACCAGGTCGGCATGCGGAAACAGCGGAGTTGATAGAGCTAGCTTCTATCATGACGGAAACGACCGCGATCTATACAACCCACATGCGAAATGAAGGCACAAAGTTATTGGAGTCAGTTGAGGAGGCGATTCAAATAGGTGAATCGGCGGGCGTTGGTGTGCAGATTTCTCACCACAAGGCATCAGGGCGCCAGAGTTGGGGACTGGTCAAAGAATCGCTGAAACTGATCGAGGAAGCGCAGGAGCGTGGAACTGATGTACATGCCGACCAATACCCCTACACAGCCGGCAGCACAATTTTGTCCGCCACCATTCAGCAGGGAGGACTTGGTGATGAAGGTGGTGGGCTGGGACAGGTGGACGCCGAAGGAATCGTGATCGCGTCTACGGAAAATCATCAGGAGTGGGAAGGGCAGTCAATTGCGGAACTCTCCAACCTGTTTGGGAAGCCTCCCCAGGAAACGGCGGAGGAGATTCTAAGAAATGAGCCAGGAGCAACGGTCGTATTGCACAGTATGCTCGAAGAAGATGTTCAGACGGTGATGAAGCATCCTAGTACGATGATTGGTTCAGATGGCATACCGACGTTGCAGGGTAAACCACATCCGCGGCTCTATGGGTCATTTGCGCGGGTGTTAGGGCGTTATTGCCGGGATCTCGGTCTGTTCGATCTTCCCACTGCCATTCATAAAATGACTGGTTTTTCTGCAAAGAAATTTGGCCTCATTGATAGAGGTGAGCTGCGTGAAGGCGCCTTTGCAGATCTGGTGGTTTTCGATGAGGTTGCTATCCTGGATAAGGGTACGTTTGCAGATCCTAACCACTACCCAGAGGGGATTCATCATCTCTTTGTCAACGGTGTCCAGGTAATGAGCAATGGTGAGCATACGGGTGCCAGGCCTGGGCGTTCACTTAGACGGCAGTAACTCCACAACTCCCTCACTGCCGTTTACCTTAATTCTGTCACCAGTTTTTATTTTCATTGTTGCCGATCCTGTGCCAACAACTGCAGGGATGCCCAATTCCCTTGCTACGATGGCTGCATGGGAAAGCGGTGCGCCGATATCAGTGACAATCGCAACAGCGCCTGGAAACAGGGGAGTCCAGCCAACATTGGTGTAGGAAGTAACCAGTATCTCGCCGGGCAGGAACTCATCCATCTGTTCGTGTGACTCAAGTAATCGCACTGTACCCTCAACCACGCCGGCAGACCCGGGGAAACCCTGGATGAGATCCTCGTCATTGGCCTCATAGGAGTGGTGAGCATCGAAGTAGTCCGTGCGCCGCTTCGGATCTTTGGACCACTGAAATGGATCGAATCGACCAGAAATAATATTGGGCAGTACAGGCAGCTGACTGTAGATGGCGAAGGTTTCCTTTCTTGGCTCGATCTTCTCTATCACGGAAACATCACCAGACAGGTAATCAACAATTTCGCTTTTTGTTAGGAAATAGAGATCATCGTCAAAATTATTGATCTCCGCGATCCTTTGAACCCAGCGCCTGGCAATCCAACCCTGGCGCACCGCCTCTGATCTCGCGTACTCCCTGTTTTGAGCCTGCTTTGCGGCGGCCACAAAAAGCCTTCTCAGCCTGCGTGCTTGCCTGGGTGAAGTCAGCTCAAGGGATGCCCAGATCCTGTCCCGCTTCGACCGTTGCATATCCAGGAGATCCTCCAGGTTGGAGTCCTGCCATTGTGAAACCAGCTTGTCGATCCAGTCAGGGTCCTCACCCGACCTGGGCTCAGCAAATTCAGCCTCCAGGGGGCCCCTATGGCCATAGCTGCGAGCAAATTCTTCCCGTGTAATATCACCCTTCATCATGGCGGAGATAGCCATGAGGGGCTCCATACTTTGCAGCTGCTGTTCACCACCGAGACCGGACAGCATGATTTCAAGGTCCTCTGGGTTTAGAACTTTTCCCATGGCAGCTTTCAACAGGGTGAGGCGTATCAAAAACTGCCCCGTAACGAAGACGACAACGGAGAACGATCTTATTCCCCTTACTTCAAAGTCCTCGTAAAACTTCAGCAACTCCTGGTTGTTGCTGCACTCTTTGAGCTTCCGGTATTGATCCTCACACCATTGTGGACATTCATCTCGCACCCACTTCAGGGTCTGCTTGTGACTAAACAGCAACCACATGGACAAACCCGTTTGCAGTGCCAGAAACCTGAATAGGTCTCGCCAAGTGACTTTGACTGCAGGGATATGTATCTGCTCCGGTATGTGTCCCAGCAATTGTGAAAAGTACTCGAGAATGAAGGCTCTCTTGACGCCAAGCTTACCAAGAGCAGAGGTGAAGACACTGACATTCGTATAACCACGGCCAGCGATTTGCCCCACTGCGGCAGTATTTCCAAATTTACCCACGGCCGCATCAAACAACTCTGCAATGACAGACCATGAAAAGGGTGTTGGTACACCGACCAAGGCTTCACCAATATTGGTATTGGTCCACAGGCAGTCGTTATCTAGTGTATCGTTCCAGACCTCTGGTGTTGGTGACAGGTTGGTGATGGGTCTGGACTGAAGCACGTACAGCTTGTCGTCTTCAATTGCCCACTCAATATCCTGCGGAGCGTGCAATTCAGCTTCAAGTTGCTGGGCGAGTTGAAGCAACGCTTGCTGGTGGGGCTCGAAATAGGCAGGGCCATTGTAAGAGCCGGTTGGAGAATGAATTGTAAAGGTATCGGCTGTTATCTGACCCGAGACCAGTTGTTCCCCGAGTCCCTCCGTTAGATTGCCAGCCATTGTGTTCGTATCACCTGAGACCGGGTCCTGCGTGAATAGAACGCCTGAGTAACTTGGTTCCAGCATTTGTTGAACTACCACGGCAATACCCTGTACTGAAGACAGGTGTTGAGCCTTGGCATAGCTTTTTACACGCTCACTGCGACTGGATGCAAATACGCTCTGGATTGCCTCGAATAATTCGATATCTGAAGTAACGTCTAGTACTGTTTCAAACTCACCGGCAAACGATGCTGCCTGTGAATCCTCTGCGAGCCCGGAAGAGCGGACAGCGACACGGCCATTTCCGTTTGTGGTGATAAGCTGGTGGTAGCAGGCAACTATCTTGTCCCGGTTGGATGCAAGAAAATCTGTGTCGTCAAAGGCTGAGGCGAGAATGATGAAACCATCAGGAACTGAATAACCGGCCTGATACAGTTGAGCAAGTGCTCTACCTTTACCTCCTGCATCTCTGCCATGCTGATGTTCATCAAACTGCCTAAACGTGCATAGCATTTTTTCCCTCGCTGTTAGCGCATTGCCAGCTCTGACCGTTGGTTTTTGATGCGGTGTATATCCAGATCATCAACCCTGAAGGCGATTATAGATAGATTTGCCTGTGAAGACTGACTTAGTTTCTATCAGAAACCTCATACGATTAGATCATAGTGGATTGGTGCTATTGCTTGTTCGACGTGGTTTTTAGTAGGCCCGTCAATGGCCAAGTATTTCTGGATATTTGCCGGTTTACAACTGAGTAGAAAATTTATCAATGTAATTTGGTAAAAAACCAGTAGTATTTGGGCTCAGGGACAAGGGGTAGTGATGAATAAACTGTTGTTAGGTGTATCGGTTGTGGCTGTATTGGCGGGAGTCTATGTCAATTCGAGGGAAAATAATGAGCTTGCTGTCAGTGTGGTACGGGTGGAGAGAGGTGATGTTGTTGCCTCAGTAACCAATACCCGGGCGGGCACAGTGGACGCCTGTCGGCGCTCTGGAATCGCGCCCTCGACGGGTGGTACGATCTCGGGGCTCTATGTGAAAGATGGAGATATTGTAGAGACGGATCAACTGCTTCTTGAGCTGTGGAATGCGGACTACAAGGCTCAGCTTAGGCTCTCAAATCAGGATGCGGCTGCTGCCCAGTCGCGTAGTCGCCAGTCTTGCGTTACCTCTAGTGTCGCCAAGAGAAAGGCTGACCGACTGGTTCGTTTGCAGGAAAAAAATGTTGCCTCTGAGGATGCTGTGGAAGCAGCAGTGGGTGATGCCGAATCAGCGGCTGCTGCTTGTGAAGCATCAAAAGATGCTGTCAAGGTTAAGCGAGCTGCCGTTGAAATAGCACAGGCAGCCCTTGAAAGAACACAATTGCGAGCACCTTTTGCAGGTGTTATTGCAGAGATCAATGGTGAGTTGGGTGAATATGTGACCCCGTCACCCGTTGGTGTTCCGACACCACCTACGGTGGATCTGATAGATAACAGCTGTCTTTACATCAAGGCGCCAATAGATGAAGTGGATGCACCGGAAGTTCGGGCGGGGCTCAAGGCATGGGTTACCCTGGATGCATTTAAGCAACGTCGGTTCTCAGGTCAGGTGCGACGTGTTGCTCCCTATGTGCTTGACTTGGAGAAACAGTCAAGGACCGTTGATGTTGAAGCCGTCATTGATGATCCTGATATGGATGTTCTGCTGCCAGGCTACAGCGCAGATGTCGAGGTCATCATTGATGAACGTCAGGGCGTGCTCTATGTGCCAACCGTCGTAGTGCTGGAAGATTCAAGTGTGTATGTGATACCTGAGGCTGGTGGGCTGCTGGAAAAACGAACAATAGAAGCGGGCTTGTCGAACTGGGAACAGACTGAAATTGTTCATGGGCTCAAAGAGGGAGATTTTGTTGTCCGTTCGATAGATCGAGAGGGCGTTGCTGATGGTGCCCAGGCCCGGGTTGAGTAGCTTGCTATGATTCGCTTCGAAAATATCTGTCGTGACTTTAAGGTGGGTGATGAGACCGTTCATGCGCTGAAGGATGTTAACCAGCATATTGAGGCCGGCGAGTATGCCTCTATCATGGGTCCGTCTGGATCAGGCAAGTCGACCCTGCTAAATGTGCTGGGGCTTCTGGATACTCCAAATTCAGGCCACTACTGGCTAAATGGACGGGACGTCTCCAAGTTGCCGGACGATGATCTTGCGGCAACGCGCCATGAAATCATCGGCTTCGTCTTCCAATCCTTTCATCTCATCCAGCGAATGACAGCACTGGAGAATGTCGAATTACCAATGGTGCTTGCCGGCATAGCACCTGCGGAGAGACAAGATCGTGCTCGTCAGATGTTATGCAAGACTGGGCTGGAAAGCCGCATGAGTCACAGGCCGGATCAACTGTCAGGCGGGCAGCAACAGCGGGTTGCGATAGCTCGCTCCATCGTCATGGAACCCAAAGTTCTATTGGCCGATGAGCCGACGGGAAACCTTGATTCACAATCTGGCAAGGAAGTGCTGGATATTCTGGAAGGACTGCACGCCGATGGGCTGACGCTGATACTGGTTACTCACGATCCCGTCATTGGTCAAAGATCCCACCTGCATCTGAGAATGACCGACGGTATCATCAAGGCTGAACGACAGCACCTTCAACGACAGCCTGAGGATAACGGCGATGCGCCTTCCTGATCGCAACCATATGGCAATTGCAGCAGTGGTGAGATATCCCCTGCGAAGCAGCATGCTGCTGGTCGCCATCGCGATCGGAGTTGCCGCTGTGTTGGTATTAACCTCACTCGGAGAGGGTGCGCGGCTCTATGTCACCAGTCAGTTCAATTCGATGGGAACACACCTGTTGTTTGTAACGCCGGGCAAAAATGAGGTTGGCGGTCTTGGCGGTATGGCCGGTTCTCTCGGTGGGTCGCCGAGGCCTTTCACCCTGGGGGATGTCAGGTCACTCAAGCGCAGTCCCTACATTTCCAGTACGACTCCCATGGTAATGGGAACCGCCAATATCAATTATCAGGGACTGGAACGGGACATCGGTGTTCTGGGTACGACCCATACGATGAAGCGGCTGTTCGAATACGAAGTCAAGAGCGGACGATTCCTGCCGGAGTTGGACCTCGACAATGCCTCACCCGTCTGTGTGATCGGGGATACCATTGCCCGGGAGCTGTTTGGCACTGCTGAACCCGTTGGCAAGTGGGTGCGCATAGGTGATCGGCGTGTACGCGTGATTGGTTGGCTGGAGCAGGGCGGGCAGTCGGGTGGCCGCGACCTTGATGAAGCTGTCTTTGTGCCCATCGCCTTCGCCATGCAAGTATATAACAGGGAGTCGGTTCAGCGAATGATGGTCGAGGCGACAAGTGATGAGTCCCTGGTAAAGGCCAAGCGAGATGTCATAGGTATCATCAAGGCCCGGCATTTTGGCCATGAAGATATAACCGTAATGGACCAGGGAACAATCCTGAGCACCTTCAACAAAATTTTCCTGGTATTGACTTCAACCCTGGCAGGTATTGCCGCTATCAGCCTTGCGGTGGCCGGCACGCTGATTATGAATGTGATGCTGGTCGCAGTAAGCCAGCGAACGGCGGAAATAGGTTTGCTCAAGGCGCTGGGTGCGAGGCGCTCTCAGATCATTGGTTTGTTCCTTACGGAGGCAACCCTGCTGAGCTCGTTGGGTGCTGTAGTCGGCGTATTGGTTGGCTATGCATCCATCGAGCTGTTACGGCAGCTAGTTCCGCTGGTGGATTTCCAGGCCCCTGACTGGGCCGTGATATCAGCAGTTTTAATGGCAATTGCCAGCGGTTTGCTGTTTGGCATCATGCCCGCCCGCCACGCCGCAGATCTTGACCCCGTAGAAGCGTTGGCTGGTCGCTGATGGTTTCGCAGGATGTTATCGGCTTTACCCAGCGTGCAGTGCTTTTTAATCGGTTGCGTTCAGGTCTGACGGCGCTGGGTATTGCCATCGGTGTGGCTGCAGTGGTGGTACTGACTTCTATGGGGGAGGGATTGAACCATTATATGGCTTTGGAATTCAGTCAGTTTGGGACCAACAACATACGTGTTGCCCCGGGGAAACCGGAAACGATGGGGCTTGGTCCCGGTATCATGAATACGCTGCGCCCCCTGACCATCGAAGATGCTGATGCTTTGAGTCGCTTGCCCCACGTGGTAGCGGCAACACCGAATCGGATGGGCAGATCTGAAGTGGAAGCCAATGATCGTATTCGGGTTTCCACCGTGATTGGGACCGGCCCTGATATGGCAGATGTATTTCAACTAGAAATGGCGGCCGGTCAGTTCCTTCCGCTCGATGATCCCTTGTCTCCCCGCGCACTTGCAGTTATCGGTGCAACTATCCAGGAAGAACTGTACGGCAACAAGAGTGCCCTCGGTGATCGTATTCGCATTGGTGGCAGCCGCTATCGCGTCGTAGGCGTGGCTGATCCCAAGGGCGACTTGCTGGGTGTGAACATAGATGAGTCTGTGGTGATACCTGCAGCCCGGGCGATGGAACTTTACAACGTCAACAGTGTGCTGGATATCACCGTGCGTTTTGAGGAGAATGCACCTGTTGATGAAGTAGTGGCGAGTCTGCGCCGCCTGATGTTAGCCCGGCACGGGGTAGAGGATTTCAATATCGCTACCCAGCAGCAGATGATGGAGGTCCTCGGTTCGGTGCTGGGCGTGCTGACAATTGCGGTCGCTGCCCTGGGCAGCATCTCTCTCTTCGTTGGCGGTGTTGGCATCTTTACAATCATGACCATCGCCGTGCGGGAACGCACCCAGGAGATTGGTCTGCTTCGCTCCATCGGTGCTACTCAGCGGCAGATTCAAAACCTGTTCCTGTCTGAATCCGTGGTGCTGGCAGTCATGGGTGGCGTCATGGGACTGTTGCTTGGTGGTATTGTGGTTGGGCTGGTCAGCATTACGGTCCCGACTCTCCCAGTGCGTTTTTCTGTACCCTATATTATTGCAGCTGAGCTGGTGTCGGTCGCCATCGGGCTGATGGCAGGCGTAGCGCCGGCGACTCACGCAGCAAGGCTGGACCCCCTCGATGCATTACGCGCCGAATAGGATAATGCTTCCGGCTGTGGTCAACCAATCTCCGGATTCCTCAATCCTAGTGTCAGGCTCATGTAAACTCGGTGGCAGATCAACGAGGTATTATTAAGTAATGTTATGCGGCACATCATCGATAGCATTGACCGGGATGATGATAATCGTTTTATTCTATCTGTCTCGATTTGAGGTATAGCAAGGGCTAGGGTGACAATGAAACTAGGCATCAACATTCGTAATATGGGGCCGCAGTCATCACGTGAGATTATCTCCGCGTGTGCCGTCACGGCTGATCGGGAAGGGCTCGATTCACTCTGGATTGTTGAGCATATTGCCATTCCACCGGATGATGCCGAAGGTTCGGGTGGACGCTATCTTGACCCCTTGATCACCCTGTCTTATCTCGCGGGGATAACAGAAAGAATCAAGTTGGGCACTGGTGTTTTGATACTGCCCTACAGGCCGCCCGTGATAACTGCAAAGCTCATTGCCACGTTGCAGGAGCTGGCGCAGGACAGGTTAAAGCTCGGGGTCGGAATCGGTTGGATGCAAAGTGAATTCAAGGCATTGGGTGTGGACATGCGAAAGCGTGTGAGTGATTCAGAAAGAGTACTGCAATTCTTAAATGAAGCCTTTGACAATGATGTTGTCGAGCAGAATGAACAGTCCTTTATCTTTAGTCCAAGGCCAGTGCGGCCTCCAATTATTGTTGGCGGCGCCGCGCCTCATGCAATTCGTCGGGCAATAAAGTATGGCGATGGCTGGATGCCGATGGGGCTAAAGCCGGATGCGCTAAAGCCAATAGTGGAAGGCTACAGGGAGCAGGCGAAGGCGGCTGG
>MDTC01132433.1_pt1 | contig 22707 bp, 20 predicted proteins | sample 811181 | NCBI WGS metagenome assembly MDTC01 (sample SAMN05326644, study PRJNA326480) | marine metagenome | isolation source: seawater | place: Pacific Ocean: North | collected 2011 | reverse complement strand
CTGGGAATATAATGAGCAACGATACTGGTGGTTGCATTGACATCCAAGGATACCTTGCTTGCGGACACACCAGTGACCGCCGCCTGTCTCTCCCCGTTTACCGACCAGTAGGCAAAATTGTACCCATTGGTCGCCCCATTCAAACTGCCGGTGGTTACCGTGCTGTTGCTCTCCACGTAATTGCTCGACTCAGTGACAAAACCGGCCGGATCGCTCTTGATCGTGGCCAGCACCATGGAAGTATCGGCATAAACAAAACCGTCCGACAACCGGCCGGATATACCCCCCCACTGCACTTCGTCCACCACCAATGGGTCCTGCCCGAGCTCGCTCTCCTCCTTGTTGGAATATCCATCCCCGTCCGGATTATCAGTAGGTCCTAAATTCAGGCTTCCGAACATTCGATACTCGTACCAGTCCTTGATCCCATCATTATCCGAATCTGCGGATTCAGAGAAATAAAATGCTTTAAAAGTGGTATTTGCAGATATCGTGGTAGATACTTGTACAAGCGAGCGATTATCATCTCCAGCCTGGCGGACACCGTTTATTTCCCAATATCCAAAAGCATATCCATTGGTTAGCAGATCGGGTGTAACACTGTTTTTGGATGTCCCTCCCTCGATTGCCTCTGATTGTGATACAAAACCTGAAGGTTGGGAAACCTGATCAACCTGGTACAGAGCAGCTGATAAATTTAGCGGAAGCAAAAAATATACGAGATATGCAAAGCTTGTCTGGACGAACCCTTGTCGGTTACTAGACATTTTCTAAAGCTTTACTTGGTGTGATTAAAAAAAGATTTCCGAATAATTATTCTTTAATAACCCAATATTTTCCTGAATATGGAAATGAGGAGTTACTCCCCTTGGTAACTACATCAAATCCATATTCATTTACTTTGTATGGAAGATTTCTTGGTACGACCTGTCTTATTGGGTCCCAAGCATTTTCCGTCCCCGGAGTGGCAGCCTCTCTCGCCTTAGTAACCTCTGCAGTTGTGGCAAAACGATAATTGCTCCCAAGTGCGGCAAGCAATGTATTTCTAGTGTTAGTACCGTTTACCCAAGCTCCATTGCTCGATTGGTGTAATATTTGAGTTCCATTGTAAGTAATTTCGGAGGTAGAATTCCCATCGTACTGGGCTTCTCCTGTGCTTAATAAGAACAGAGCATAGTTGACAAAATCTGCCCAAACCAGGGGTGATCGACTTATGGTCATATTTCCATCAGGAAAAGGAAGGGTCAGAAAGTGCAGATCGACTGGTTTATTTGTTCGTCCATCCTGACACAGGATCTCAAACTTTATATTCCCTGTGCTTGCATTCCAATCCTGTTTTACATCCCACGACACACGGTGTGTTTGATTGGTGGCAATTGAAGTACCAATTTTATTTCCGGTTCCATCCACCCAGGTTTTTGGAAGAATCATTTGATTATCACAATATGCAAAGATACCTACGGTAGCATTGGTATCATCAGAATCAATAATCTCGAAATCCAGATCGAGCACATTGGTACCACTACGCTGAGAGATTTTCCGGATGGCAGGTTGTGGTATCACATTCCGCTGAGGCAAACCTTTGGTACGGTAGGCACGCTTCCAGAGACGCAAATATCCACCAGAATCACCAAATGACTCTATTAGATCACCATCATTGGTAAACGCAGTTTTAGCATCTGCAGAAACAGATGAATGTTTTACTACTGAATTACCAGAGGAATCACGAAGGTATTGCCTATTAAAGATAGTGCTATCTGATGCTACTGATAAATATTTGTGTGCAGAGTTATTATTAGTTCTACGAAGAAAAGTCCCATCAGCCTCAAAGAAATTAAGATAGCTATTATCACCAACGACAAGAGTCCCATCGGATAGAAACGCAAGGTCTTTGGGTAAATTAAATTGTCCAGGTGCAGTTCCATTTTGACCGAATTTCCTAACAAATGTGCCATTTACATCTAAAACCTGAACGCGATGGTTGTTTGAATCCGCAATGTATAGATTCCCATCGGGGCCAAGCGTAATACCTCTTACCCAATTATACTCGCCATTACCGGAACCACTACTACCCCTATTCGAAATTGAAGTATTTTTACCACTTCGCCATCTAAATGTACCATCATTGGCTAATGAGGTTACACATGTCTCTTCTGCGATGTAAAGATTACCAGCAGAATCTAGGCAAATATCTAAAACCCAATAACGGGATTGAGCCACAGTAATATGACGATCCAATGAACCATTCATATCATAAACACTAATTCGACCGTTAGAAGTGTATCCATTACACTGATATATTTTACTAACTCCTGTCGTCTGATCCTCCCAAACAGCAACACCAAATGAACGATCAACTGGAACCTTCCAGACTTCGTACCAGTTATCCTGCTCGTAGGCATGCCCGGTAACAGAGGCAAGCAAACAGGCGGTTAAACAAAATGCGAAGGAACGGATTTTTGTATTCATGAGAGATATAAACTTAGACATGGGCAGGCACATGCGACATATATTAAAGGGAAAGTTACTTTCCCTATTAGCAGAAGTCTAGGATTTAATACATCCAAATGCGTATATCAGTCACAAAATCTGTGACTTTTAAGAAGAAAATTTACCGATTTTTTAACCAGTCGATAAGTTTCGTAAGTGCCCTCGCACGGTGGCTGATTTTTGCTTTTTCATCCAGCCCGATCTCGGCAAAGGTATGCTCACTCTCATTGGGCAGAAACAAGGGATCGTATCCAAAGCCACCATCCCCTTTTCTCTCGTGCAATAATACTCCTTCGCAAGCTCCAGAAAAGGTCTCTTCTATGCCCTGCCCGACCAGGGCGAGCACACAGCGGAAGCGGCAAGCACGCTGCCCGTCGGGCACACCCTGCATCTCCTGCAATACCTTATCATTATTTCTTTCATCATCACAGGGCTCGCCGGCATAGCGGGCAGAAATCACACCGGGGCGGCCATCCAAAGCATCGATCTCGATCCCACTATCGTCCGCTAAGTACCACCCATCCGCTGGGCCAACATCACGCAAGCCATGGGCTTTGAGCAGGGAATTTGCCTCAAAGGTGGAACCGGTCTCCTCCACATCGGGCATACCACCAATTTTATCGGGCCCAAGCACGGTAACGGATAGACCGGCAGAGTCGAGGGCGGTTTGTAATTCGTGGAGTTTATGGGCATTGCCCGAGGCAAGGTAGATAATTTGAGTCATTGTAAAATTTTATAAAAATCCATGGGTTAATTGATCCTCCCCGAACACCTGATTTAGGGCGTGTCCGATATTCAAATTTTTCAGATCCGGACCATGCAGGGCCTCAGGCGAGGAAAAGGTCTTATTGGATTGGTAGTGAAATACATAATCGATCTCCTCTGCCCCAAGAAGGGAACGGGCAAGAGCAGGCCCGCCCTCGCAATACATCCCACACAGTTCAAGATCCACAAGTGTCTGGCGGATGGCAGCGGTAGATACCCGCCCATCATCCCCACTCGCAAGCTCGATCACCCGAATACCTAGCTCCTGGGCACGGTTGATACACTCGATATTTGCCATACCCCTAGCGGTGGTCAGCACGATGGTACGATCCTTGTACTGATCAGTATATACCCGGCGGGGATGAAAAGATTGGAACAAGCTATCCAGACTGGAATCCACAATTATGCGAACGGGGCACCAATCGCCCTCTGGCAAACGGGCAGTCAATACGGGATCATCCGCAATCACGGTACCTGAGCCCACACAGATCGCAGGAAATAAACGGCGCCAGTGCATAACATCTGCACGGGCAGCATCTCCGGTAACTCGGCTTGGATAACCTGCCCGCTCCGCCACCATACCGTTCAAAGAGGTGGCCATTTTCAGAGCAATCAGGGGGCGACCGGTTATAACATATTGATTGAAAATAAAGTTCAGCCGAGCGGCACGCTCACCAAGCTCGGGCGGTGCAAGCAACACATCTACCCCATGCTCACGCAAAAGATCAAGCCCATGGCCGGCGTGGCGGGAGTCGGGATCAATCGCACAGACCACCACTTTTTTGATCCCCGCATTTAAAATCGCAGAGGTACAGGGCGGGGTACGACCAGTGCTGGAACAGGGCTCTAAAGAGACATACATTTCTGCCCCATCCTCTGGTTTACGCCCCAAATTTTGCAGAGCCACCACCTCTGCATGGGGCCCGCCCGCTTGCTGGTGCCAACCCTCAGCCACAACCATACCGTGTTCCACGATCAGGGCACCAACCATGGGGTTGGGATGAGTCGCCCCCCACCCTTTCTGAGCGAGCTCAATCGTACGCTCAATCAGGTCGTTTCGGGGGGTGAATGTACTCATGTAAAACCCAGAAGTTTTCCTATATTTTAGGTACTATCCCTTGGCCAGTTTTAAGCCAACGGGGCAATGGTCGGACCCTGCCCATTCGGGATGAATGGTGGCCTCGCGGATAGAGGTGGCGAGATCATCGGAGGTGACAAAATAATCGATCCGCCAGCCAACATTGCGTGCCCTTGCACCCCCGCGGTAGGACCACCAGGAATAAGCACCGGTGGTGTCGGGATGGAGGTGGCGAAAGGTATCGAGAAAGCCTTCGGCGAGAAGGTTAGACATTCCCTCGCGCTCCTGATCGGTAAACCCGGCATTTTTGCGATTGGTTTTGGGGTTAGCCAGGTCGATCTCCTGATGGGCGACATTGAGGTCGCCACAATAAACCACCGGTTTTTTTGACCGTAAATCAATTAAGTATTCAAGGATGGCTGGATCCCAGGAATCGTACCGGTATGGGAGGCGGGAAAGATCGCCCTTGGAGTTGGGCACATAGGCGTTGACTAGGTAGAACCCGTCGTACTCACAAGTAATCACCCGGCCCTCGCCGGAGTGGGAGGAGTCGGGCAGATCGAGCACCACCGAGAGTGGTTCAACCTTGGAAAATATAGCGGTGCCGGAGTAACCCTTTTTCTCAGCCAAATGGAAGGTGGTAAAGGCATAGCCAAAATCTTCTTCAGGGATGACATCGGGGTTTAATTTCACTTCCTGCAGGCAGAGAAAGTCGGGAGATATTTGCTCAACAAATTGATCGAAGGAATTTTTACGGCATGCCCGCAAGCCGTTGACGTTCCAAGAGATAAAAGAATGGGTGGAATTTTGAGTGGTCATTGATCAGGGGAAGGATTATGTACTAACACCTTCGGAATGATCGTGCAACCCGATCGAATCCAAAGAATTTTTTAACCAAGAAAGAAGCAAAGCATCATGGCATCACCCACAGAAATTCGTAAAGGACGGGCAATCCTCTATCAAGGCACTCCCCATATTGTATTGGAAATGCAACACCGCACACAGGGCAGACAGGCGGGATTTGTACAGACCACCCTGCGTAGCTTGCATAATGGAGCGACCACCACCACAAAGTTCCGCTCCACCGACAATGTGGAATTTTTACACACCACAACCATCAAATTGGAATATAGTTACAAGGACAATGACGGGTTTCACTTCATGGATTTGGAAACTTATGAAGACACCATTCTTTCCGAGGAGATGATTGGGGACGATGAGACTTTTTTGGTGGAAGGAAACAACTACGATATTTTATTGGTCGATGATAAGGCAGTGCGTCTGGACCTGCCTGCATCGGTGGAAGCCACGGTGATCGAGGCACCAGACGCTATCCGTGGCGATACAGCTGGGAATGTGCAAAAACCGGTGACCATATCCTCAGGTATAACCGTACAGGTTCCCCTCTTTATTAAAAAGGGCGATGTAATCAAGATAAGTACAGACGACCGTTCTTACCAAGGCCGGGTGTAAGATGATTTAATTTTTGCCTTAATAAAAAGCGGGCACAAAAAAAGCCTCCCAAACAAAGGGAGGCTTTTTTGTTAGTTTGATAAATTCTATTAAGAAAATATTTACGCAACCCGCTCGACCACAAGTGGTGCTGGATTTGGGCGTTTAGGAGCCAAACGATAAGCTGCCTTGAAGTATTCCATTGCTTCTTTGAGACGCTTCTCATCGTTGTAATGAATCATCATCAATGGCTCGCCCTGTTTCATTTGGGTACCCACCTTCTTGAGTTCGGCCACTCCGACGGCTGGATCAAATTTATTACCTCCACCATAGGCCAAGATTTGTACACCACGGGCCAATTGACCGGCATCGATGGTGTGAACATATCCACGCTTTGGAGCGGGTAATTTCTTGGCATGCTTTGCTTTGGGAAGTTTTTCTGGATCGTCGATCACCTTGGTGTCTCCACCTTGTGAAGCAACAATATCTTTAAATTTCTCAAGAGCAGATCCGTCTTCCAAATGTTTACGAACGGTCTGTTTAGCAGAAAGAGTGGAACCAGCCACCCCGGCAAGGCGAACAATTTCCATACCCAACTTCATGACTAAATCCTGTAAATCTTCTGGACCTTCCCCTTTGAGTAGTTCAATCGCTTCCTTGAGCTCGAGAGATGCCCCGAGACAGGTACCAAGAGGTTGGTTATTATCGGTGACCAAGGCAACACAACGACGCTTCATAATCCGGCCGACCCGGGTGATCGAACGAGCCAATTGCTTGGCATCCTCAGCATCGCGAATGAAAGAACCTTTTCCCCACTTTACATCAACGACCACACCTTCAGCACCAGAAGCAAATTTACGGCTTAAAGTACCGGCAGTGATGAAAGGAATAGATGGGATCGCTCCAATCTTTTGGCGAAGATCATAGAGAGTGTTTTCAACTGGTGAAATCTCATCATTACGATCGGCAAATGCACAACCTAGTTTGCGCACCTGTGAGTGAAACTCATCGAGATCCAGATCGGTTTTGATTTTGGGAATTGCTTTTAATTTTTCGCAATTGGAAGTGAGAAACTCCTCGTCATATCCATTCATCATGGGCATTGCCACACCGGCAACTGCAGATAAAGAACCGAGAACAATTGAGGTTTTATCTCCCACGCCTCCAGTGGAATATTTTTCGATTTTTGGACGGGAAACATCCATCATTTCAATAACCTCGCCAGAGAGCATCATTTCTTCGGCAAGGTAAGCAATTTCCTGTGCAGACATTCCCTTGAAGAAATTAGTCATGATCCAAGCAGATTGTTGGAACTCGGGCATTTCCTCGTCGAGAATGGCATCGACAATGGAGCGGACTTCTTCGTCGGTGTATTCACCGCCATCGCGCTTCTTTTCAATAAGGTAGGAGAATGAGGGGGCTTCTTTATTGGCCTTTGGCATAGCTTTACTCGGGGGTTGAGTTATGGATTTAAAAAAAATCGTGCAAAGCACATTTAGTATAAAAAAATCTAATGTTTGTCGAGTCATTTCCGCGAAGTGGACTTGACGAGACAGCCAATCCGTGCTTACAGGCATACCAAATGTCTACTCCTTTTGACCTCATTCCGACCCTTGACAATCTCCTTTTCGAGACTGCTCAATCTATCGATGAATTTTCCGATTCATTCGTCCCACAGACTCGATCTGCCGATGAAAGATTTGGGGATTTCCAAGCAAATGGAGTTCTTCCTTATGCCAAAAGAGCAGGAATTAACCCTCGAGAATTAGCTCAGAAACTAATTGATGCATTGCCGGATTCGGAGGATTGGACGATTGAATTAGCTGGCCCCGGATTTATTAATTTTGCCCTTTCATCTCGTTTTCTTCTTCGCTGGATCATGGAGCATGGTACAGCCAAAAACCTGGCTAAAGTAGCCCGAACGAAAGAACCGGAACATGTGGTTGTCGATTATTCATCCCCCAATACTGCCAAGCAAATGCATGTGGGCCATATTCGATCCACTATTATTGGGGAATCAATTGCTCGAATTCTTCAATATCAAGGGCATAAAATAACAAGGGATAATCATTTGGGCGACTGGGGAACACAATTTGGTATTCTATTACTGGCAATTAAAGAGGAGAAGGTATCCCTCGATAACTTGGGCGGTGACCCAATCGCCATTTTGGAAAACCTTTACAGGCACGGAAATGCTAGAATTAAGGAAGATGAATATGCCCTACTTCAGGCTAGGCAGGAATTAGTAAAATTGCAGGATGGGGATCCTGAAAACCTGCAGTTATGGGAAAAAATCAGGGATATCAGCATGTCTTCCTTCCTCAAGATTTATGAACTGCTCGATGTTCGTTTTGATCATTCCTTAGGAGAAAGTTTTTACCGCGATAAAGTGGATGAAGTTTATTCGAGCTTGAGTGACCATAAAATATGCCAGGAGGATGATGGAGCACTGGTGGTTTTTCATCCCGAACATAAGCGGTTTGCCAAACAACCATTCATCATCCGAAAATCTGATGGGGCAAGTAATTATGCCACCACTGACTTAGCCACCTTGGCCTACCGCCAAAAGGATTGGCATGCAGACCAAGTGATCTATGTAACCGACGGCCGACAACGTGATCATTTTGAACAATTGTTCCTCACCGCAAGTAAGTGGTTTAATGCCGACGATGTAAAATTACCCAAACTCGATCATGTTTGGTTCGGTACTATTCTGGGGGATGATAATAAGGCAATCAAGACCCGCGATGGACAACCCATAAAATTGATCGATCTTTTGGAGGAAGCAATGAAAAGGGCAGCGGAAATGGTAAGGCAAAAAAACGCCGAACTTCCAGAAGATGAGGTAGAAAAAAGAGCCCGAATCATTGGTTTAGGTGCAGTAAAATATGCAGACCTTTCGCAGGATCGTACCCTAGACTATGTATTTTCTTGGGAAAAAATGCTGGCGATGCAAGGCAACACCGCGCCTTATCTGCAATATGCAGTTGCCCGAATTCATAGCATCTTTCGAAAACTTAATTCTCTACCAACCGACTCCTTCACCAGTGCTCGCGTACCAGAATCAGACCCTGAGCGAAAATTATCACGTAAACTACTCTTCTTTCCCCTGGTATTAAAGCAAGCAACCCGCGAATTGAAACCACACTTCCTGTGCACTTATTTGTACGAATTGGCCACCGAATTTAGCTCCTTTTACAACCAAGAAAAGGTAATGGTGGATGAAAAGGATACGAGAAATTTACGACTCTTGCTTTGTGCATCTACCCAAGCTGTCCTTACCACCGGACTTGGTCTGCTTGGTATCGAAACTTTGGAAGAAATGTAAAAGTAGTGAGGGAACGAAATAAGTTACTTTAAAGGCACTTCAAGAGTATAAAAATTTTGGATATTTGCAGAGTTGGTAATCCGCAAAAGTCCGTATAAATGAGTTGGGTTTTCTTTCGGCCAAATGGGCTTGGGTAGAAGAAGTTCAAAGCCAGAGGAAAGAGAACGAAGGTTCTGCTTGGCATCCGAACAAACCAAGTAATCTCCACCAAAGAGGTAAACATCTTTTACATTCAATTTATCGAAATAAGTAACGCTAAGTTTGGTAAATTGACCAATTTCTTTGGCTTGCACATCCCAATGTTGGGGAATCTCCTCGGGTTGGTCGTTCAAGAACTCGGTAAATTTGGTTTCCCATTTATCGTCTGAATCCGGTAATTCCACGACCGGGAGGGTGATTGAAAGCTCAGTATATTGGGGTAGACAAACATTAGAACACACCATCCACCTCGCCTTGGCTGTCAGTTTGACTTGCTCACCAACTGCAATTTCAGGCACCTTTATTTGAGCAAGGTAAAGAGTTTTCCCTTTGTGGCCATAAGCCTTTACCCCTGCCATTTGTACACGTTTGGGAAATGGAAACTGTAAACTCTCCACTTTAAAACCATCTGGTAATTCCCAATCTAAGTTGGGAGTTAAACCAACATTTCCGGGATGTTCCCAGTAGGTGTGCCAACCCTCCTCTCTTTCAATCCACCAACCCAACCAAGTGTTGGAATTGGAAACGACTCCATTCGATGCCAAAACCAGAGCCATGGTAATGGGTCCATCTTTGTGAATCGGACCCGTAAGTCCCCTCAACTCACCATTTAAAAAGATGGCAAGTAATGGAGTAAACAAAAACCTTAACTGAATGACTTTCCGCACCCGCAGGTAGACTGAGCATTAGGGTTACGAATTTCAAAACCTTTTCCAGTCAAACCATCATCAAAATGTACTTCGGAACCTCTCAGGTAATCAACACTATCATCCGCGACTGCATAGCGGACATTATTATCTTCAGCCACATGGTCATCCTGTTTTGGGAAATCTACCGACATACCATATTCAAAACCTGAACATCCGCCCGGTTCGATAAACACTCGGAGGACCATACCATCTTCTTTTTCGGCAAGCATTTTGCTTATTTGTAAGGCAGCAGATTCTGTTAATGTAATCATAGTATTAGAAATGATTAAACAGACGGATAAGTCAAACTTCTCTAAAATGCAGCTATTTTTGTGCCATTAGAGCAAAAAATAATCAATTGTATGCATGTTGTACTTGATGATTTTCAGGTCAAAGGTACGATAGTTTGAAAATACTAGCTAAAAAGTAAAGGAATGAAGCACATTTTTAACGAAGTTCACTACGAACTAACCCGCAAAATTGCGGAGGGGGGAATGGGATTAGTTTATGAGGCCACCCAACGCGGAATTGGTGGCTTTCGCAAAGTTGTGGCGATCAAACTGATTCGTGAGGAATATTCCGCAATCGAAGAATTCCGGAATAATTTCATTGGAGAGGCAAAGTTAGTTGCCGATTTAATCCATACCAGTATCGTACAGACTTATCACTTGGGCAAAGTTGGGGAGCAATATTTCATGACCATGGAATATGTTTCCGGCTGGAACCTAGAAGAATTCCTCGACCGACATGTAGAAACGGATCAGTATATACCCGCAGACTTGGCCGTATTTATTGTTTCCCGAATTTGCCGGGGGCTTGCCTATGCACATCGGAAAAAAGATAAGGATGGCAGACCGCTCGGCATTGTTCACAGAGATGTCAATCCAAAGAACATCATGATTGGGCAGGAAGGTGATGTAAAACTTACAGACTTTGGAATCGCGAAAGCACTAGACCTGATGTACAATCAGGAGGGCGATGTTATTGCAGGTAAGGATGAGTATCTTTCTCCGGAACAAGCAAGATGTGAAGTTACTGATTCACGGGCTGATCTGTTTGGTTGCGGTATAGTGATGGCTGAATTGCTTTTGGGATATAATATTTTTGAAGATGCGGTTCCGGAAAATACCATCCGGAATATTTTAGACATGGAGATTCCAAATTTTTCTAAAATCCGCGAAGATGTGGATGAACGGTTAAATTCGATTCTTCATCTTGCCCTGCAGAGACCTAGGGACAAAAGATTCCAGACAGCTGATCAAATGCTCACTGAACTGGAGGGTTTTATATATGGCGATGGGTATGGACCAACCAATGAAAAATTGGCTGCCTATACCAATGATTTGTTTAGTCGGGATGGAGATGAAGCGGCCAAGCGTTGGCACCGCAAAGAAACTCCTCCGATTTTAGCATAGAATAAACAAAGGTTGCACTGAATCATGGCCCTGTCTCAAGGACTCAGGCAAGTACAGAAGCAGACACAGAGCCTCGTTCTGGCTCCGCAGCTTCGACAATCCCTCAAAATTTTACAGGTCCCTGCACTGGAACTCCGTTCTGCGATTCTTGAGGAACTTCAAACCAATCCATTACTTGAGGAAATCGGAGGAAATGATGATAGTTTGGATGCAGAAAATTCCGAGCCCTCACCTGATGAAATATCTGATTCACAGGAAAACGAGCTAGAAACTCCCACCGATACAGATGATGAATCCGCCGAGAATGCTCAGGAAGGCGAAGAAGATTGGGATGAACCAGCTGAAGAATTGATGGATTTAGATTTTTCCGACGAATTTTCCGTACTTCAGGAGATGCAGGAAGATTTACGGGAACATTACCAACGGGAGTACGAAGGAGAAGCACAATTGGGAAATTCTGAAGCCGAGGAAAAAAGAAAATTCTTTTTTGATTCCTTGGTCGCCGAGACTTCCCTGCAGGAGCATCTTCTCGATCAACTAAAAATGGCGGATACCACCGAGGGGCAGATTAAAGCATGCGAATATTTGATAGGATCCCTTGATGAGAACGGCTTTTTACCCACTCCATTATCGGAAATTGGACTGCTTTCCGAACTACCTCTTCGTGATTTGCAAGAAGGCTTAAAAATATTACAAAGCTTTGACCCAATTGGTATCGCGTCCATCGATTTACAGGATTGTTTGCTTAAACAGATGGACGCCCGAAACTGGGAAAACTCCCTCGCCTATCGTATTGTTGCTGAACAATTTACCTTACTCGTTCGACGCCGTGTCCCAGAATTATCCCGAAAATTATCGCAACCAACCCATGCTATACATGAGGCATTAAAACAGATTTCAGAGCTTGATCCTGCCCCAGGTAAACGATTCTCAGAAGACTCTAACCAGGCAGTAGCGGCGGATGCAGAGGTTGAAAAAATAGGCAAAGAATGGGTCATTCATTTGAATAATGATTATGTGCCCAGATTACGGCTCAATAAAACCTACAAGGAACTAATAACTAAAGGTACTCTTTCTCCAAAAGAAAAAGAATATGTAAGAAACCAAATGCGTGCGGGGAAATTTCTTATTAATTCAATTGAGCAGCGTCAAAACACCATCGAAAGAATAACCAAAAAAATCCTCGAAAAACAGGAGGACTTTTTCCTGCATGGCACATCTAAACTCCATCCCATGACCATGGCACAAGTAGCCGAAGAGATTGAAGTTCATGAAACCACTGTATCTCGGGCCACTGCCAATAAATATTTGAGAACCCCGCATGGTCTATTTCCGTTCAAATTCTTTTTTACTCCCGGATATTCCGGAAAAGATGGGGGGACAGTCTCCAATACGAGCGTCAAGGAGATCATCGCTTCGATTATAGAACAGGAAGATTCAAAAAAACCTTTAAGCGACCGGGCAATTGTGGATTTACTTGCTAATAAGGATATTAAATTGGCCCGAAGAACGGTGGCAAAATACCGGGAGGAATTGGGTATCGCTCCAACCAACTTGCGACGGCAGTACTAAATTATTGGAAAATTGTTATAAGTGGATGGAAGAATTAAAACATAAACTTCCCTTAGTTGTAGATGCATCATCTAATCCATTATATCTTGGGATTCCAACCCGAACGGGATGGGAAAAAATTGTATCCTATCCGGGACAGGCAATGGATGGACTTTTTCGAGCACTTGGAGAATTATTCGATGACCGTTCAGACAAGCTTAACTCAGTAGATGTGATTTATTTTTGTTGTGGGCCTGGATCGACACTGGGTCTGCGTTTGGCTGCTGCATTTGTAAAAACTATTCTTTGGGAAGGTCAGGGGAAGGTCACCCTTTTTCAATACAATGCCATGGATTTAGCATCCCTCTTACCGGATAGCTCGAAATTTTCAATTCAGGCACCTTTTCGAATGGGTAAACGTTTTCTGCGAAAAGGTAAGCCACGGTCAATTGGAAAAAAAGAAATCTTGGCTGAAGAAGATGCCCTAAAGGATTTTCCGGACTCACTACATTTATTGGGCCCCCGCCAATTATCCATTGATATACCGGAAGAAAAAATTCTTCCTTACCAGCTTGAAAAGATCGGTGGAATTGAAGAACTTTCCCTGATTACCGAGCCTGCCGAAAACCCCGTTCCCTACTCTCCTCAACCTGCCACCTTTACGAAATGGAAAGGATATATTCCTGCTAAAAATTAATTCGTTCAGGAAATTCTTATTTGTATGCAAAATTTGAGATGCTGGGCAGAAATTGACCTTGCTGCACTGGAACGCAACTTAAACAAAATTCGCTCTGCTTTACCTGAGGGGATCCAATACATTTCCGTGGTTAAAGCAGATGCCTACGGCCATGGAATTCATCCGACTGCTGCTCGACTCATGCAGACTGGGATTGATTTATTTGCAGTAGCAAATGTTAAAGAAGCGATAGACATTCGGGAAATGGGCACTGGTTGGCCCATTCTTATTTTAGGACCCTTACTAAAGGAAGAAGACGAGGCGATCATCGAATATGACTTAATTCCCAGTCTATCCAATGAGGAGGAGCTCACTCGTTTTAGCAAGCTTGCCCATGCCGAAGGAAGGTCAATCGAGGTACATTTAAAAATTGATACAGGTATGGGAAGAATGGGATGCTGGTGGGAACATGCCCCGAAATTAATCGATAAAGTACTCTCATCAAAAGATATCGATCTTCAAGGAGTGTTAACGCACTTTCCCATTCCTCAAGATTCTGAATTTACCGATCAACAAAGGGAAAATTTCTTATCGGTGATCAAACCCGCATTGATACAAAATCCAGATCTTTTAGTACATGCGGATAACTCTTCGAGTCTTCAAACCATGCACCGCAACTCGCCTTTCAATGGTATTCGTGTTGGGTTACTTCAATTCGGGATCGCACCACCTAGGGATAGTGCACTTGCTGATATTCATGTTGAGCCAGTCCTTTCCTTTCATTCACGATTGGCCCTAGTTAAAGATTTACCCAAGGGTGCATCGATTAGTTATGGTTGCGAAAAAATATTAGAACGGGATTCCCGAATTGGGGTGATTGCAGCGGGATATGGCGATGCCATTCCTCTACATTGTGGTGGAAAAGCAATGGCACTGATTAATCAGAAGAGTTATCCAATCGTTGGGCGCGTGACCATGGATCAAACCCTGATCGATTTGACTGATTCAGAAAATGAACCTCAGGCAGGCGAGATGGTTACCTTTATCGGAAAACAAAATAATGCACATATTGGACTTAGTGAACTTGCGAAACATGGAAACACCATTGAGTGGGAACTCCTCTGTTCTATAACAAAACGTGTACCGCGGGTCTACCTTACCAAAAGAGAGTAGATAATTTTCACTCAGAAAATAATGTTTATATCGAGTTACAACCTTGAGTTGTTTTGATAGAGCGTGCTTGCCTAAAATCAAACAACCGATCATTTTCATAAACTCATGAGATTATTCGCATTTCCCTTCTTGTTCCTTTTGTGCAACGCAATAATTTTTGCGGAGGAATCTGTATCAAACGCCGAGCTATCCCGTAAGCTCGATCTCATCCTTGGAAAAGTTGTCGGTCTAGAAGAAAGAGTAGGCAAACTAGAATCTGATAATGCAGAAGTAAAAAAAGAAGTAAAGGAGGTTGCCCAGTCTGCGGAGGAAGCAAAATCTGCAACCACTTCACTTCAAATTCCCAAAAACGAAAAAGAAAAAGAATCATTCTTCAAAAAATTGAAAAATGAAATTTATTCCCAAGAGGCTAAGGACTCTGGACCATGGGCAAAAAAAGAAAGCTGGTCTGAAATACGACAAAAACTAACCCGCTTTCAAGTTCGTACAATACTTGGCGATCCCCATGAAGTTAATCAATCTCTAAAACCTAGGATTGATCAAGTATATGAATACAGGGGTGATCTCGATGCAGATGGAACAGAAGAAAAAGGAATTGTAAATTTTTTCCGTGACCGAGTAGTTTCATTTGAAACACCATTTTGATTTTTGTAAAAATCCACCCGATAGATTGGGTATTGACAAATTTGTTTTTTTATAAATAATTATTTGAAATTCTTATCACGGTAAGAGTTTTAACAAACAAACAAACAAACAAAATAGATATGAAAAACAAACTGTTCGCCGTTTTGGCTGCTTTTGGCGTGGTTGCTTCCGCTTCCGCTGTCAAAATAAATAACAATCTCTCCATTAATGGTTTTATTGATGGTTCTTATCAACTCTCCGAAAACGATGGTGCTGCAAACACTCAAGGCCTCGGTCTCGACGAAGTTGAAGTTAATCTTAACGCTAATGTTGGAAGCGTTTCCGGTTTAATCGCCTTAGATAATAATGGCGGCAACACCATTAACATCGAGCAAGCACACATCACTCACAACATCAATGATGCTGTAAGCATTTCCTTTGGTCGTTATGGTGCAGCACTTGGTTTTGAGCGTGAAGATCCAGCTGGTTTGTACACATTCAGCCGTGCATACAATGGTGCTTTCAACCTTGGAGATGTTGACTCTGCATCAGTAGAAGGTATTACAGTTGCCTACACTGCTGACACATTCTCTATCGCTGCATCTTTTGAAGAAGCAGCAGGAGCTAATCTCGAAACTGAAGACCTTAACCTTGAGCTTTCCTTTACATACTCAGGAATTGCTGATGTTAACATCGGAGGTGGTTACTTCTTCGACAACCAAGCCAATGCTGCTCTTGAAACTGACATTCTCAACCTCCATATCTCCAAACAAGTTGGAAAACTTCTTCTCGCTGGTGAATATATCGAAATGTCAAGTGACGCTGGTGACAATGATGCTTACCTCTTACTTGCAGATTACGATGTAAACGACAAGCTTGGTGTTGCGGTACGTTTTTCACAAAACGAGCAAGGTGCAAATGCTGATTACGAAAAGTTCACAATCGCTCCTAACTATGCTATCACTGACAGCCTTGGTGCTATCATCGAATATAGTGATGTTGACAACAACAATGCTAAATCCGAAGAGTACGCCGTTGAGCTTACCTACACTTTCTAAGTTTTATACTTAAGTAAAGTTTTCTTAAGGGCCGTCCATTTGGACGGCCCTTTTTTGTGCTTACATTTATTACATTAGACAATTTTGTTGAGTTCTAATAACTAGTTTAAGCCAAGATTTTTACTCATGATTCGCAAATGGTTTAAGGAAACCTACTATTATCAAGGAAGTCACTGGTTATACGGTAGGTGCCTTGGTCTTATTACTTTCATTGCATTCCTCTCCTATTGGTACCAAGCTGATGCTTTAATTGGAGAAAATGGACTATCTCCATGGACTGAGGATCAGGCAAAAATTGAACAATGGTGTACTCAAAACCCTGATTTAAATAAGTGGAACATCCGCCCTACTCTCCTCTGGTGGGCACCATTAGCAAATCACCAAATATTATTTGTAATCGGTTCTGTTTCTTCATTATTTTTAACTATTGGTTTTATCCCATTCTTTTCTGCATTAGTAAGTTATATAATCTACCTATCCCTAATGGTTGTGGGAGAGCCCTTTCTTAGTTTTCAATGGGATATCCTGTTGTGTGAGACTCTATTGCTGTCTTTTCCTTTCCTTCCTCTTACCAAATTCCACAAAATTGGGAACCATTATAAAGTCTCCTCGTTTGCCCGTTATTTAATCATCGCATTACTTGCAAAATTGATGATTGAGTCTGGAATTGTAAAATTTACTTCATTTGGAACAAATAATGAAAATAACTGGCGGGATTTTTCTGCTCTGGACTATCACTACTGGACACAACCCCTACCACATTGTTTGAGTACTTCGATTCATTCCTTACCAGATTGGTTTGATCGGATTTCGCTTTATTTGATGTATGGAATCGAACTCATTCTTCCCTTTTTCCTATTTTTGCCAGGAATTTTTCGAAGAATCGGAGTAATTGGTCAAATTATTCTCCAAATTGCCATATTGTTGTCAGGAAATTATGGCTTTTTTAACCTACTCACACTTTGTCTTTGCCTTCCGCTAGTGGATAATAATATGCTCCCTAGATTTATCACAAAGTATTGGTACACAAACATTAATGTACCTATAACTCCAGTTTTTAAAAGTGATTTTACACCGATATTTAATTCCCTAAAATGGGTATATCTTGGTTCTGCCTGGTTTTTCTTTGGAATAACCACTTATGGACATTTCACACGCGATCTAAAGGGGAACCAAATCAATCCAGTTATCAATTTAGATGCTAGTTGGACAGAACCCTATACAAGGTTTGTACGCCATACGCATGCCTTTAATTCCTATGGTTTATTTCGTGTGATGACCACTAACAGACCCGAAATTATCATTGAGGGTAGTTTGGATGGGAAAAACTGGCGTCCTTATGAATTCCGGTGGAAACCTACTGATCCAACTCAATCCCCAAGATTTGCGGGTCCGCACATGCCAAGGATTGACTGGCAAATGTGGTTTGAGGGGCTCAATTATGAACGATATGCCAATCATCCATTTAGCCTCATGCTTTATCATAAGTACCTTGAAATTATTAGCTTAGGTGGATCCATTGAGGATTTTAATGACTTTGGGAAAGTGCTTGGACCAACAGAATACCAAAATTTTATTCAGGCATCCTCACAAGTACGCCAACGAGTCTTGGAAAACTATAATTCCCTGCTCAATGCATTTAATTCCCGTTCCTTATGGTTTGGGGAATTATTGGAAGCTATTTTCGAGCACCGACCCATAATTATGAAACAATTGGGGGAAAAGATAGAAGATTTACCACCAAAACCTAATTATTTACGCGTATCCTTATTTCATTATACCTTTGCAGGACCGAAAGATAAAAAGGTTTGGAATGTTTCTCCGATTAATCAAGCATCGATCATCATATCGAGAAAAGATATAGGCAAATAATCTGAGATATTTGCAATAGACATTTTTATTAATTACTAATAGGTAATAGTTTATGAAGAGTTCATATGAATTGGCCATGGAACGGATGGGTGGAGGTGATGACAAACCACTTACCGACGAACAAAAACAAAAAATTGCGGAAGTAGATACAAAATACAAAGCAAAGATCGCAGAACGAAAAATTTTCCTGGAAAAAAACCTTTCCGATGCACAGGCACAAGGAAATGAAGAAGAGATCGATCTTATCCGCAGACAATTAAATGACGAAATTGCTGAATTAGAAGCTAAATCAGAGTCTGAGAAAGAAAAAATTCGACAAAGCTAAATTCTACTTTCCATCAAAACTGTAAGGTCTCACCATGCTTCATGGTGATAAACTTACTTTTATCTATCCCCTTATCCTTTAATACTTTAGCTAGCCTAAAAGGTGGTTCCTCGAGAGGCTCATCCGTTAAATCCAAGAAGGTACCCCAGTGCATACCAATGGATTTTTGGCTCTTCACATCGAGATGGATTTGCACCGCTTCTTCAGGATTGCAGTGCATATCTTTCATAAACCAGCGAGGGGCGTAGGCTCCGATTGGAATAAGGGATAAATCCATTTGCGGGAATCGGTAACCGATATCCTTAAAATCCTTAGAATATCCAGTATCACCAGCAAAAAATAAGCGTTTATCGAGTGCCTCTACAACCCATCCACACCAAAGTACTTCGTTTGTATCGAGTACACCACGTCGACTCCAGTGCTGCACGGGCACTGCATGATATGTCCAATTACCTATTTGGTGGCTTTGCCACCAGTCCAATTCAACGACCTTTTCTTTAGTCCCAATATCAGAAAACCAATCTTTCATGCCCAGTGGTACCAGAAAAAGCGGTGGATTTTCTTTCTGCCTTTTTACTATACCAAGAACTGATTTTTTATCCAAATGGTCATAATGGTTGTGAGAAATAAGAACCACATCGAGTTCAGGAAGATTATCCAATGAAATTGCCGGTTCCATGACCCGTTTTGGTCCCGCAAACCCGACTGGTGAGGCACGGTCAGTAAGGTGTGGATCGGTAATGAGGTTAATTCCACCAAACTGCCAAAGGAAGGTTGAATGACCAATCCAAGTAAGAGTTTCCTCAGACGTATTTGAATTAAGAAAATCAATATCAGGATCAACTTTCTCAAAATTTACTTTTTTCTGAGAATTGCGAGTAAAGCGCCACTTAAAAACCGTACCCAAGCTTTTACTCATTCTTTCCTTGGGCAAATAATTATTTTTAAATCCGGAGTCTGTGTGATGAGGAGGTTTTTCTGCAATTATTGGGCAATTCATTTCAAGTAGACCAATTATCGAAAACAATAAAATCTTACAAATCGAGCACTTTGGTAAGGTTAAAAACATGATTAATTCAAAATTTACTAAGTTCCTATAATAGATATACTTAGGTTATCCCAAAGTTTCATAATAAAACGAAACCAAAACCTATATTGGAAAAGGGATTAGGCGGGAATTTTTTCTTTGTAAAACAAACGCCTCGGAGGATTAAGCTCCATCCCATAGGAGCGATGAATTAAGTGTAACCAATTCTCGGGCCATTTTTTCTCATGAGGATTTGTTATTCCCTTTGCAGCATATCCGCTCGAATTCGTATAAAACATAAAGTAGTGATCGGCATCAATTTCGTCAGATAAATCATGGGCAAAACCACCGAAATCCATCTTTGACATCATTTTGAGAAATGAATCCCATGGTTCAAGGTAAGTCGATGATACTTCTATGGGCACGCTCACATCCTCCCTGACTGAGAATTCGCCGTCAATTGGATCGTTCTTTATAGTTTCCCGCAAGGGAGCAAGAAAGCGGGTCACCCGGATGCGCATACGATTTCCCGAAGTGTATATATCCATCACCGTCTCTCTTCCACGTCGGGCCAAGCGAATCAGTCGCAGGAAAATTCTTCCCGAATGAGGAGGGGGTAATTCCATCGCTCCCGACAAACGAGCCGCTTGGCGTTCCAACAATAAAGGATAAGATAACATCTCTGCATTCTAAAAAGCATCTTCGATGCCACTTATCCTCTATACTAAAAGGATTCTACCTTATTTTGCTCCGTCCAAGCAGGATCTGTAAATCTGAATCGGCTGAATTTACGCAATGATGTCCTTGATCACATGACCATGGATATCGGTGAGGCGGAAATCGCGTCCTTGATAGCGGTAAGTGAGCTTACGATGATCTATCCCAAGTAGGTGTAGGATGGTGGCATTAAGGTCGTGAATATGCATGGTATCCTGAGTCCAATGATCCTTGTTCGGGCGGATAACATTTCCATCTTTATCGGTGAGATTGTATCCATATTCATCGGATTGACCGTAAGTAATGCCTGGCTTTACCCCTCCCCCTGCCATCCAAGTGGTAAAAGCACGGGGGTGGTGGTCCCGTCCGTAATTTTCCCGGGACAATGCACCCTGGCAATAATTGGTCCGACCAAATTCGCCACCCCAGACAACCAAGGTATCGTCCAACATACCGAGACGCTTCAGATCCGTAATCAGGGCATAACAACCCTGATCGATATCCTTACATTGAGATCCATGCTGGGTAGGTAGGTTGCCGTGAGAATCCCAACCGCGGTGGAAAATCTGGATATTACGTACCCCCCGCTGGGCCATACGGCGGGCATTCAAACAACTGGCAGCAAAGGTACCAGCGGTGCGGGCATCCTCTCCATACAATTCAAAAACCTCGTCCGGTTCCTGGCTATGATCCATTAATTCAGGAATGGATGCCTGCATCCGGTAAGCCATCTCATGCTGTTTGATCCGCGAAAGTACCTCGGGGTCGGCAAAGTCCTGATAATGGCTCTGGTTTAGGGCGGATAATGCATTCAACTGAGCCCGGCGATCGGATCGGGATACCCCTTTGGGATTTTTTAAATAAAGAATGGGATTTTCTGCCGCCCGGAAAAGCACACCCTGGTGATCGCTGGGCATAAACCCTGTTCCCCATAGTCGGTTGAAGAGGCTTTGCTGGGGATGATTGGTACGAGCATGCATCACCACATAACTGGGCAGGTCTTCATTCATGCTGCCCAACCCATAGCTTAGCCAGGCTCCAAGGCTTGGACGGCCCGGGATCTGACTACCTGTCTGGATATAAGTAATGGCAGGATCGTGATTGATCGCTTCGGTAAAGGTACCGTGTACGACACATAAATCTTTGACGATCTTAGAGGTGTAAGGGAGCAAGGAGCTTACCCAAACCCCCTTATCGTTGTTATCACATTTGGTAAATTCGTACTTACTTGGAGCAAGGGGAAGTGTTTTCTGGCCGGCGGTCATTCCGGTGATCCGCTGCCCATCGCGCACTTCAGGGGGTAAATCCTTGCCGTATTCCTCGCTCAATCGGGGCTTATAGTCCCACATATCGATATGGCTGGGCCCACCACTCATAAACAAATAAATCACCCGCTTGGCGGAAGCTTTGTGATGCATGCCTTCGGTGGGCGAGGAGAACCCAAAAAGATCGGAACTAAGCAGTCCGGCCATCGCTGCGGTACCGAGCCCGAGGGCGGAGCGGCCGAAAAATTGGCGACGGTTAATCTGAAATCCGGAATCGAGAAAAAGATCGTGATGATTCATAGTCAGTTTGTCCTATCAATGATTTAGTAAAGAAGAATGGCGGGATCGCTTGCAAGCACGGTGGCAGCTACCTGTGTCCATGCAGCCACTTCCACAGCTTGTAAAGATTCATCATTGGGTGCCAGTCCCTGCGACAAAATTTCTTTCGCATCTTCAGGAGAATTGGTAAAGCGGCTCTTCGCCTGCCCAAGTAATTCAGACAAAGCACCTGCCTCGGCCGACTTGGGCTTACGGGAGGTGAGTAGGGAAAAGAGATATTCCATTCGGGCATTATCCCGCTTGTCATGCTTGATCAAACGCTCGGCCAATTTGCGGGCAGTCTCCATACGCTGGGTTTCATTAAACAAAGCCAAGGACTGAGACGATGTGCTGGTCCGGGAGCGCTGCACACAACTGGACTCCCGGCTGGGGGCATCAAACAGGGTCATCATTGGATGGGGAGAGGTGCGCTTCCAATACATATAGAGACTACGGCGGTAAATACTATCGTCCATGTCCATCACATAGTTCTTGGTATCACTATTGGGATGGGACAAAGCGATCCACATACCTGCGGGCTGGTAGGGTTTGAAGCCTTCCCCCCCAATTTTCCGGTTAAGCAGGCCCGATGACCAAAGGGTAAGATCCCGCACGATTTCTGCATCCAAGCGGAAGGATGGTCCTCTGCCCCATAATTTGTTTTCTGGATCAATTACATTGGACCT
>MDTC01046628.1_pt1 | contig 22708 bp, 5 predicted proteins | sample 811181 | NCBI WGS metagenome assembly MDTC01 (sample SAMN05326644, study PRJNA326480) | marine metagenome | isolation source: seawater | place: Pacific Ocean: North | collected 2011 | reverse complement strand
TTTCTGCTTTCCTCTCTTCTCCTGAGATACCTGATCCTGATATGACACTTCATAATCTACAGTTTTGGAACTGTATGGACTATGGTGTGATTGCCGTTCAGAAGCAGTTTATCGGAAGTATGCACTATGAAGTCTATACAAGAGACTATGGTAATCAGACAGGCACGTACATATGTACTCTCGACAATTATCACTCTGATGTGGACGCAATTGATTACTCAACCAGTGAACAACCTGCTGAACATAAGTCTCATAACCTCCTTGAATTGGATAATGGTCAGTTTTGCCTCTATCCGAATAACCGAATGAGGATCTATGACAACAGTATCACTCCTGAGACACCTAAGATTCCAGACTTTAAAGTATCAACCGTGTACTATCAGGTGGAGAATGGTCATGATCGTGACGGATTAGGTTCAGAGGACAATTATTTTTGGAAAACATCAAAAGAAAGGTCAGTTGATACTAATATTGGAGCAGGAAATACTGCAAATATAGAAAATACAAGTCAAATGAGTGTGGATGATCTTCGTATGGGAGAACCAATCAGATACAATTTTCTAAAAAATAATGATGATGCACCAGAATTGGGATAAATAAATTATTACAGGTAAAAAAATGATTATTAAAGTAGACAAATCGGAAGAATTTTCAAAAAAAGGTAAAAAATTAATCAGTGAATATGATGGTGATGCCTATTTTGATGAAAAAGAGGAGAAAAAACCTCAATACTTAGAAGAAGGTAAATAAAAATGTCTAGAAACAAGTATAAATAAATATAAAACTTGGTTCATGGCAATTAAACGGGTATCGAGAGCATTTAAAGACATAAGTTTATCGTTCGACCCCCATCCAGTCACGAAAGATTTACCAATTCTCAAAAATGAAAGAGCAATTAGTCGATCTGTACGTAACATCGTAGAGACTATACCTACTGAAAAATTTTTCAACCCTGATTTTGGATCAGATGTATATAAAAGTCTTTTTGATTTTGTAGATTCTGGTACTGCTGGTATAATTCAAGATCAAATTAAGAATTCGGTTGAGAATTATGAACTAAGAGTTAATAATGTAGAGGTTGAAGTTGATCCATTCCCTGATTCAAATCAGTTTGAGGTCACTGTAATTTATGATATTGTCGGTCAAGAGTTCCCAACTCAAGAATATTCATTCATATTAGAGGCAACAAGGTAATATGCCTTTTTCTAACTTTACAAATCTTGATTTCGATCAGATAAAAACATCAATTAAAGACTATCTTCGCACAAATTCCAATTTTACGGACTTTGATTTTGACGGTTCAAACTTTTCTGTGCTAATTGACACACTCGCATACAATACTTACATCACAGCATTCAACTCAAACATGATTGTGAATGAATCTTTTCTTGATTCTGCTACTTTGAGGGAAAATGTTGTATCGTTAGCAGGAAACGTAGGTTACACACCAAGGTCTAGAACGGCAGCAAACGCACAAATATCCTTCGATGTTAGTATCACTAATGATGTGAGTTCAATCACACTACAGCCAGGTCTAGTATGCACTGGGGATGTGAACAATGAGACATATACTTTTGCAATAACAGAACCAGTGAGTACAAATGTTGTAAACAATGTTGCAAAATTTGAAAATATCAACGTTTATCAGGGAACCTATCTTGAAAAGAAATTTACTTATAATGGATCACTCGATCAAAAATTTATTTTAGATAATTCGTTCATTGATACTTCTAAAATCGTGGTTTTTATTAAAAATAATGGTGATAGTGGTGATGGAACTCAGTATACTCTAGCAAATGATATAATAGAGGTTAATTCAGAGTCAAAAATATTTTTAATTAAAGAAGTTCAGGATGAAAAATACGAATTAAAGTTTGGTGATGGATTTTTTGGTAAAAAATTAGGTACAGGACCAAATAAAGATGGTGATGTGATCACAGTTAGGTATATTACAACTGATGGTGAAGATGGGAATGGTATTCAGAGATTTTCTTTCTCTGGATTACTCAAATCTGGATCCACATTTATAAATGTAGTAGAAACTCCAACAATTTCAACTATTTCAAAAGCTCAAAATGGTGGAAATATTGAATCTATTGATTCTGTTAAGTATTATTCACCTCTCATGTACTCATCACAGAATAGAGCAGTGACTGCAAGGGATTATGAGGCGATAATTAAGAGAGTTTACCCAAATACAGAGTCAGTTTCAGTAATTGGTGGTGAAGAACTTGATCCTCCAGAGTTTGGAACAGTTGCAATTAGTATAAAACCTAAAAATGGTGATTTAGTATCTGATTTTTCTAAAAATCAAATTTTATCAAAATTAAAACAGTATTCAATATCAGGAATTAACCAAAAAATTATAGATTTAAAATTATTGTATATTGAAATTGATTCAAACATCTATTATAATGACTCTCTTGTTACAACAGCAGACACATTGAAGACAAATATTATAAATTCATTAAATACATATTCAAAATCGATTAATTTAAACAAATTTGGTGGTAGATTGAAATATAGTAAATTATTAAAGATAATTGATGACACTGATCAAGCAATTACTTCAAATATTACTAAAATTAGAATAAGAAGAAATTTACAGGTAACAACAGGTAGATTTGCACAATATGAATTATGTTTTGGAAATAGATTTTACGTTGATCCAAACGGATACAATATAAAATCAACTGGTTTTAGTATTTTTGGACAATCTGGAACTTTATATCTATCTGATGTTCCAAATTCTGATTTGAGAACTGGTATTTTGAGAATAATTAAAATATTAGATGATGATACGATTCGGGTTGTAGTATCATCTGCAGGTTCTATAGACTATGAGAAGGGTGAAGTAAATTTATCGACAATTAACTTTGAATCAACTGTTAAAGAAAATAATATAGTTGAAGTTCAAGTTTTTCCAAGGTCAAATGATGTTGTTGGTTTAAAAGATTTATATGTCTCATTAGACGTTTCAAATAGTACAATAAATATGGTTAGAGATGTAATATCATCAGGTGATGAAGTTTCTGGTGTACAATTCACCAGAGATTTTTATTCATCAAGTTATCCAAACGGTCAAATAATTAGAACATGATACAAACAGGTATTGTAAGTAAAGTCAAAATACAAGATGTAATATCTAGTCAACTTCCTGAATTTATTCAAGAAGAAAGTCCCCTGACGATTGATTTTTTAAAACAATATTATACTTCTCAAGAATACCAAGGTTCTTCCGCAGACATATCTGATAATTTAGATCAATATTTAAATGTTCAAAATTTAACACCTGAAGTAATAGTAGATAGTGCAATATTATCAGTTGGAATTTCAACTACAACAACTGACATTGTTGTTTCATCTACAAAAGGATTTCCAAATCAATATGGACTATTTAAAATTGATGATGAAATAATTACTTACACGGGTATAACTACAAACACGTTTACTGGTTGTATTCGTGGATTTAGTGGTATTACAAGTTACCATTCTGATTCAAGTAAAGAAGATTTGTTGTTTAGCACTTCAATATCAGCAGATCATGCAGAATTATCTAATATTCAAAATTTAAGTTCTTTATTTTTAAAAGAATTTTATAAAAAATTTAAAAAAACATTTTTACCAGGATTAGAAGAGACAGAATTAAAAGAAAATTTAGATGTAGGAACATTTATAGGTGAAGCAAGGTCATTATACCAAACAAAAGGAACAGAGGAGTCATTTAGAATACTTTTTAATGTTTTGTATGGTATAACACCAAAAATATTAAATTTAGAAGAGAGATTAATAAAACCATCTTTTGCGAGTTATGTAAGAAGGAGAGTCTGTGTAGCAGAACTTTTAGAAGGTGACCCAATACAATTACAAGGTCAATCTTTACTGAAAGGTCTAACTGGACAAACACTTTTTAGAAGTGACCTTGATCTTAATATTAACGCATCAATATCTGAAATTGAACCTTTTGAAAGAGTTGACTCTGGATTGTCTGGAATAACAACTTATTATAAAATTGGACTATTCGTTGGATATGATGAAAGTTCTGATGTTGCAGGTGATTTTATAATAGTTCCAAACACAAAATCAATAGAAAATGTGTCAATAGGATCTAGTGTTATTACAGTTGATTCTACAATTGGATTTGGAGTAACAGGAACTATTCTATCTGGTGTAAACACAATAACTTATACAGATAAAACAATAAATCAATTTTTAAATTGTTCAGGAGTTACTAGTCCTATAGTTCCTATTCAAAACATTAGATCTGATATTACTTATTTTGGATTTGAAGATGGAAACTTAGATAATAAAGTTGTACTGAGATTAACAGGAGTATTATCTGAGTTTGAACAAGATGGAAATGTTGATGTAGAAGAGGGAGAAATAATTTCTGTTAAAAGTATTGGTGATAAAGTAAAAAATCCCGAACAAAATAAATCATATAAAGAAATATTTTGTAATTCATGGATTTATAATACGAGTTCATCATATTTCGTAACAAAGGTAGAATCTGGTATAATTTATCTAGATAGTGAGATTGATAGATCAAGTTTAAAAAGGGGTGATGTTATTGATATAGTTGATCGAGGTTCAAATGAAATATTAGAAACTGGAGCCATTGTAAATCAAATTGTTGATAGTAGTAATTCTATTACATTAAATAATTCAAGTTTTGTTTTTCTAAGTAGCGGTAATTATAAAATTAGAAAAAAATTAAACAAAGCTAATAGTTCTGGAACACCACTTGAGTATGGGAATGGTGTAATCACATCTGACGTTCAAAATGTATACATTCAAAATGAAAATGCATATGTAACTTCCAATTCATTACCATCTTTTGTTAATAATTTATCTGAATTTTCAAAACAAATTAATGTAAGTGTTGAAGATATTTCTCTTAACTTATCAGATCCTAATGGAGGAAGTCTTACAGGATCTACTGATGATCAACAAAGTTTTTCAATAATAAATTTTGCCAATGAAGTTTCATTTAAAACTGGTGATAAAGTTTTCTATAGTTTTTCTGATGGTGATTCTCTTGTTGGGTTAAGTACTGGACCTTATTTTGTTGAAGTTCTAGCAGGACAAAAAAGTATTAAATTATTTGGATCACCTTCAGGAATTGCTGATGGTCAAAACGTAACTTTTTCAAAGGATTTAAATGATGGGGTTCACAACTTTATTCTATTTTCCCAAAAATCTGGAGTAATTGGAGCACAAAAATTAATTAAAAAATTTCCATTAAGTCAAAATTTATCTGATGGAAATAATGAAGAGACACCTTTCGGTGAAACTGGCATGCTGATTAATGGTGTTGAAATATCTAATTATAAATCAAGTGACAAAATGTATTTTGGACCATTAAAAGAAGTTAATGTCCTAAATGGTGGAGACAATTTTGATGTAATTAATTTACCCAATATAACAATATCATCTGGAGTTGGATCTACAGCTTTAGTTCAGCCAGTAGTGAGTGGTAAAATTATAGATGTCTTCGTTGACTCTCAAAATTTTGATGTAGATAAAGTTATTTCTATTGGAGTAACTGGTGGAAATGGAACTGGTTGTATATTAGAACCAGTAGTAGGTGAAAGGTTCAGACAGGAATTATTTGATTCTAGACCAACCACACAGGGTGGTGGAATAAACACATCTACCACAAGTAGTCCAGAATCTAGAATAATTTTCAAATCAGATCATAGTTTCAGAACAGGAGATGCAGTTATATATGATTCTAATTTTCAAGATTCTATTGGAGTTGGTGTTGGAAATTCAGTTTTAATAAATCAATCAACATATTACACAAAATTTATTAATAGTACATCTATTGAATTATATGAATCAATATCTGATTTAAATGCTGGAATTGGAACGATAACTTTCAATGGTAACAATGCTGGTGGAGATCAAATATTTAAAGTCGGTCTTCGAAATACTCTTCTAGATGTAAAAGTTATTGATGGTGGTAGTGGATATACAAACAGAAAACTAATAGTTAAACCAACTGGAATTTCTACATCAAACGATACGATAAATTTTGTTAATCATGGATTCAAAGATGGTGATCTTATCGAATATAGTGGAAATATTTCTGGATTAGATACGAGTAAGAATTATTATATTTTATTCAATGATAACGATTCTTTTAGTTTAAGTGATGTTGGAATAGGTGCCACTGACATATCAAATTATGAAAGAAGAAAAAAAGTTATTTTAAATTCAAAAGGATCTGGATTTCAGGAATTTAAATATCCAGATATTAAAGTTACATCTGAGTTTACCACCATTGGTATAGGAACTACAGCAGCAACAGTTGTAGAGTATGTAGAAAGAACAATTGATTTTACACCAATAGTTAAAGGATCAATAGAGCAAACATATCTTTATGAATCTGGCACAGGTTATGGTTCAACAATTATTAATAATCATAAAAAACCAATTGTAACGTTAAAAATTGGAAAAAATGCTTCAGTAAAACCCAATATAGTAAATGGAAGAATTAATTCTGTTAGTGTTGAGTCTGTCGGAAAGGAGTATTTTTCAATTCCTGATCTTGATATTATAGATCCAACAGGTAAAGGTTCTGGTGCCAGATTAAGACCAGTTGTTGTAAATGCAGGTATATCGACTGTAATTGTCGTAAATGCTGGTATCGGATATTCTACAGATACGTCTATAAATGTTAAACCATCTGGCCAAAACTCAATATTTGACACTGAAGTAAGATCATTAGAAATTAATAAGTATAGTGGTGAAGATAATTATCAACTTTTAGAAGATACTGAGAATAAATTAAAATATTCTTTTAATGGATATGATATAACACTATTCAATGAAAATGTTAATAATCCTTCAGGTTTAATAGGATGGGCTTATGATGGGAATCCAATATATGGTCCTTTTGCATATGAAAATCCTGAAAAATATCAAGAGACTGATGATAATAAAGTTAAAAAACTAATATCAAGTTATGTTTTAGATACTTCTAATATTGTCGATAGACCAAGTGGATTTTTTGATGGTTTCTTTATTGGAGATTATAAATTTGATAATTCAATTGGTGATTTAGATGAACATAATGGTAGATTTGAAATTACACAAGAATTTCCAAACGGTTCTTATGTATATCATGCGACGGTTAGTGGTGGTTCGAACACACCCTCTTTCCCTTATTTTATCGGTAATTCATATAGATCAAAATCAATTCAATATAATGTAGATAACAACTTACAAACTAATTTTGATTTTAACTCCAATAACTTAATTAGAAATACTTTTCCATATAAAGTTGCAGATAATTTTGCTAATAATGATTTTTTAGTTGAAACTAACGAAATACAAGATCAAAAAATAGAGATAACATCAGTTTCTTCTGGATCTGTAACAGGATTTGATATAATATCTGGTGGATTGAATTATAAGGTAAATGAATTTTTAAATTTTGATAATAATGAAACAGATGGGAATGGTTTAATATCAGTAGTATCATCAATAGATGGAAAACCTATATCTACGATAAACACTCAGGTTGGTGTAAAAACTGGATCAGTTGTTACATGGTCAGAAAAAGAAATATCAGTTTTTACTGAATCTAATCATGATTTTAAAAATAATGATTTTGTTAAAATATCTGGATTATCAACAGATATATCACAATTAAACAATTCATTTAAAATTGGCGTAACTACATTTTCTTCGACTACAATTTCTACAATATCTCCATCACCATCTGCAGGTTTTACAACTGAAATATTTGTTACTGACATACCTAATTTTGTTTCTGCTGGTAGTAGTATAGGTATTGGAACTGAGACTTTAAAGATATTAAACATCTACAAAAATTTAAATGTTATCACTGTTCAAAGAGGAACTGACTCAGGTTATGCTGCAACTCACCCAGAAGGAACAAATATTCTTTATCTATCTAATAAATTTATAATTAACAAGTCATTACCATATTTTGAAACTAATTTAAATAAAAAAGTATTCTTTAATCCATCACAAACAGTTGGATTAGGAACTGATGATGGATCTGAGAATGCATTAACATTTTCTTTTGCTGGTCAAAATATTACAAGAAATGTTCCAGTAAAACAAATTTATATTGAAAATCATCCTTTTAAAACAAATCAGAGAATTAAATTCTCAACACCAACTGGAGGTGCAGGGCAAAATATAGCAATATCTACGGATAAAGGAATTTCCACATTTAATTTACCAGAAACTTTATTTGCTGTTAACAAAAATATAAATTCAATTGGAATTAAAACTGGAATAGGAACTAATTTTTCTGAAGTTCACTTTATTACTGTACCATCTATAAGTGAAGATTTACGTGATAGATATCTATTTGAAACAGTTTTTGATGAAGTCACTGCAAAAACTGAGAGAATAGAAACAACTGTAACTACAACAGAATCTCATGAGTTAGAAACTGGAGATTCAATAACACTACGAGTTGAACCTAATTTATCAGTAGGAATTGGAACATCAACTGAGATAAAAGTATCAAGAGATTTAGTAACAGGAAATATTTTATTAAATCCTGTTGGTTTTAATTCTTCATCGATCAATACTTCAAATAATTCTATTAGGATTATAAATCATGGATTTAAAACAGGTGATAAAATTAAATATGAATCTAATTTTTTACCAGAGGGATTAGAAAATAAAAACTATTTCGTATACAAATTTGACGATGATGCTATCAAATTATGTGAAACTCAATTAGATGTAAAGAGAGATATTCCAAAAATAACTGGTATAGGATCCACAGGAGGTAGTACACAATCTATATCTTTAATTAATCCAAAAGTAGAAGTAATTAAAAATAATGATTTAATTTTTAATCTTTCAGATTCTTCACTAACTGGATATGATTTTAAAATATATTATGATCAAGAATTTAGAAATAATTACATATCTGTTGGTGTGTCCACAATATTTGGTATTTCTACATCTGGATCAAATGGGTCTGTAGGAGCTGCTTTAACCATAGGATATGGTAGTAGCATCCCAAATAGTTTGTTTTACAATTTAGAAAAATCAGGAACAATTAGTACCACTGATAATGATGTAAAAGATTATTCAAAAATATCTTTTGTTGATAGTCTTTATGAAGATACGTATCAGATTACTAAAGTTAGTGATACTAGTTTTAAAGTTTTTATAAAAGATAATCCAGAAAAACTATCTTACAATTCAGTAGATTGTGATGTATTGAAATATAATACCAGTTCTAAAACAGCAAAAGGTTCTATAAACTCTGTTAATATTATTTCTGGTGGATCTAACTATAAAAAAATTCCTAACTTTATTGGAGTTGGAGGAACTTCTATTGGAAAAGAATCCGTTTTAATTCCCACATCAAATACAATTGGAAACATTGAACAAGTTAGAATAATAAATGAAGGTTTTGAGTATTCCTCTGATAAAACTCTAGAACCTGAAAGTCTTATAGCAGACACTGTGAATATAAGCAATACAAATACTTTAGGAATTGTTAGTGTAACGAATGGTGGTTCTGATTTTATTGATACCCCTAATATCATAGTTGTTAATACAGAAACAGGTGAACAGATAAAAAGTGGTTTCTTAGAACCAATAATGTCGGAAAATAGTATTTCAAGTGTTGAAATTGCTCAAAGACCAATTGGTTTACCAGAAAAAGTAGTGACAATAAGAACTATTAACAATAGTAATGGTATCGTCATAACAGACGTAATATCAAATAATTCAGGTATCTTTACATGTAGAATATCTACACCCAACCCAGTATTTGCTGAAGATCCTTTTTCTGTAAATGATAAAGTTTTTATTGAGGGAATTGAAAGAGTTAGCATTGGTGGATCAGGGTTTAACTCTAAAGATTATGGATATAAGTTACTAACAGTTTCAAAATATGAACCCAATGTAACTACACAGGGTCAAGTAACAATTGATGTAAGTAATCTTACATCAAGCACTGGTATAGCTAAAACTGTTGTAGATACATTTGCAAATGTAATTAATGAGTCTGATTATCCTTCTTTCTTTGTAACCCAAAACCAATCAACATTTGATGTTGATGAAAAATTAGTAATAAATGATACCAAGACTAACTCTAAAGTTGTTAGAAGTAATATTGGTAAATTAAAAATCTTTGGAACAAATGTTTTAAATATAGGTGATAAATTAGTTGGAGAAAATTCTGGAAGTCAATGTAATATATCCAGTATAAAGAAAAATAAAGGAAGATTAAAAACTGATTTTTCAATATTAAAAAATCTTTCTTGGAGTGATAATATAGGTAAATTAAATGAAGATTTTCAAGTAATACCTGATAATGACTATTATCAAAACATGTCATATTCTGTTCAAAGTCCTATTCAATGGAAAAGTTTGAGAACACCAGTAAATAATTTACTCCATACCAGTGGAATGAAAAATTTTGCTGATACAGGTATATCTTCAACTTCCAATTTGAGCATAGGATCCAGTAGTTATTTAAATGTGGTTGTAGATTTAACAGAGCAAAAAAGAGTTGATGAAATAAGAAATTTGGATTTTGCCAGAGATACTGATATAAATGGTAATATTAGTAGATTTATAAGTTTTGATAATTTAAGATTATCTGATTATGTTTCATGTAAAACTAATGATGTTTTGATAATGGATGATATTTCCAATGAATTTTCAAATTTACAAGGAAATCCTGATAATTTTTTAGAACTGTTTAATTTTTCTGATTCTGTCCTTACCGAATTGTTCAATGATCTTATAATAGTTACTAAAAGTAGTAGTTCTTCTTCAAATAAGATTCAAATATCAAACCTACTTTTACTAAGTAATGGAAATCAAAATGTACTAGTTGAAAAATCTAATTTAATAAATTCTGGAAATGGTCCAAATACAAGTGATGATGTTTTTGCTGATTTTCTTCTCAATAAAAATGAAACTTCTACAACAGAAAATACTTTAAGATTCATACCAAAGACAAATCCAATACCAGGAAATGAAGTTGATTATGATTTAAAAATATTCTCATCTCAATTTAATACAACATCAACTGGTGTAGGAACAACTTCTATAGGTCCAATAAATTTAACTTCAGGTATCCAACTATGCCCTGCAGGGATAACAACAAATATTATTAGTGTTCCAGTTAATGAATTTGAATCTTTATATGCAACAATACATGTAATTGATGATGTAACTAAAGAGATGAATTTGATAGAAAGTTTTGTATCTCACTCTGGTACAGATACTTTCCTTACAGAAGCTTACTTTAATACACAGAAAAATGAATTTTCTACAAATAAACTGGGTATCATAACATCAAGTATATCGAATAATAATTTAATACTTAGTTATCAAAATAACGAATTAAGTACTTTAAAATTGAAATCAAGAGTAATAGGGATAGGAACAACAGGTGTTTCTGATGGAACTTTTAGATTTAAATCACCTGGTCAGAACGATGGATCAGAAAGAACTTCAAAATATACAGGAATATCAACAAGAAATGTTGGAGTATCTACTATACTCAATTTAGATTCAAATCTTTTCAATAGTGTTAAGTCAGTTGTAGAAGTCAGCATAGGATCATCTAAAGCTGTTCATGAAGTTTTATTCCTGCACGATGGAACAGATGCGTATGCTCAACAGTCTGGGTCATTATCAGTAACAAAAGATTATACATCAGAATATGATCCTTCCTCTGGATTAGGAACTTTTGGTGCAATTCTTTCTGGATCTAATTTTATACTTGAGTTTCATCCAGACAATTCATCAGGAATATCAACAGTGGTTGCATTAAATCATTGTTTATATACAAAAATGGATACTGTAAATGATCCAGATGATCATATCTACGGTGTAATAACTGAAAGTAATTCTGTCAAATTATATAACTCTCTAGAGGGAGATAGAATAGAAAGGACACAATTCACACCAAAAGTTAATTCTATACCAATTTTTGGAAAAGTTTTTAATCCTGATTCAGTTGGTTTGAATTCAGTAACTGGTCAGTTTTCAATTGATAATCATTTCTTTAGAGAAAATGAACAATTAGTATATAAACCTAATAGTTCATTTGTTGGTGTTGGTTCCACACCTATGCAATTTGAAATTAAATCTGGTGGAATATCAACTATCAGTCAATTACCAACAACAGTTTTTGCTAAAAATGTTACGAATGATTCTTTCTTTATATCAACTACAAGAGCTGGTGCAGCCGTTTCATTTATAAGTTTAGGTGAGGGGAATGTTCATGAATTGAATATGTCCAAAGCAAACGAGAAAATTTTAGTTTCACTTGATGAGGTGGGTCAATATCCTTTAATAAGAAGTAATATCACTCATACTCTAAGTCATAATTTATCAGGTTCTGTTGGTTTAACAACCACTATAATTCATTTAAGTGGAATATCAACACTAACATCAAGTGACCTGTTAAAAATAGATGATGAATTTGTCGAGATAACTAATGTTGGATTCGCAACAACTGGTGGGGGTCCTGTTGGATCTTCAGGGACATTCAATACAGTTGAAGTTACAAGATCTTTTGTTGGAAGTGCAGGAGCTACACACTCTGATGGAACAACAGTTACTGTGTTTAGAGGATCTTATAATATTAATGGAAGAGATTTATTCTTTACTAACCCTCCAAGAGGTGATCTCTCTAATTCAAGAACTATAAATGATTTATTGAAAACAACAACTAAATTCTCTGGGAGAGTTTACTTGAGAAATGATTATAGTACAAATGTAATCTATGATGATGTATCCGATCAATTTACAGGAATAAAATCTGATTTTACAGTAACAGTTGGTGGATCTAATACTATTGGAATAGGAAGCACGGGTGGTAGTGGAATACTATTTGTAAATGGAGTATTCCAATCACCATCAACATTTTTCAACCCCAATAAGAATTTTAAAATAATAGAAAGTGGTAGTGGTGCTACTGGTGTAACAACAGTTATATTTACTGGAATCACATCCAATGATGGATCTGTATTCACATCAAATAACATTAACACAAATGAACTACCTAGAGGTGGTGTTCCTGTTTCAATTGGAAACACAATTAATGGATTAGGTTATGCTCCTCTAGTTGGTGCAAATGTTAAAGCACTTACCAATGCTTCAGGTCAAATAACAAGTATTGTAGGCACATCTTATAGTGGAAGTAATTTAGGAGTTCAGACTGCTACTTATAATAATGTGACTGGTATCATGACAATTAGAACTGTCAATGAACATAAATTTATACATTCAAATGATTTTGCAATACTTCAGGGTTTTGTATTCTCACCTAGTCTTACTTTGAAAAGTAATGAGTATGAAATAATTTCGATAGCATCGACAAATGTTTTTAGTGTAAGAGTCGGTGCACAACCAACATCATTCAATTATCAAGGTTCAGGAAAAGTATATCCGTTCTTCCCAAGATTAACTGTAGGATCTGGATATAATGATATAGTATCAATTGGAGTAACAGTAATAGATGTTGGATATGAGCATCGATTTATATCTGCAAATGCAAATTCAATTACAGGTAATTTAACACCAATAGATGCTTCTTACAATTCATTCACTGGAGAATTACAGATAACAGCTCCTAATCATGGATTAACTAATTCGAGTAGTGTTGGAATTACAACTGGCAGCATGTTTTTCTCATGTTCAAAAGATAATTTCCAAACTGTTCACCCATATCCTAGATCTACAGATCCAGTGGCTGGTGTTAGCACAGCAGTTACAAAATTAACTGATGATATATTCAGTATAAATGTTGGAGTCAACGTTGGTAGTGGTGCTAGTATAAGTGCTTCAGTAGGTGTTGGTGGAACATTAGCATTTTCAATTGTATCTGCAGGAACAAGTTATAAAGATCCCAAAGTAGTGGTTTCAGAACCATCATATTCTAATTTGTCTGTCACTGGTGTATCAAGACTTGGATTTGGAGCAACAACAGATACTGGAACTGACTTTAGAGTCAATGCTATTCCAAAACCTTCTGTAGGAATTGGATCAACTTTATTTGAAATAACAGAATATGAGATTGTCAATAAAGGATTTGGATTTAAAAGAGGTGATGTTATAGAAGCTGTTGGATTAGTAACTGCAAAGGGGGTAGGTCAACTTGTTGAGAGATCTACATTAACTGTAGACAAAATATTTAATGATTCATTTGCATTGTGGCAATTTGGTGATTTTGATTATATCGACTCCATCAAAGATCTTCAAAATAGTTCTCGAACTGACTTCTCAATAATTTTAAATAATCAACTTATAAGTTTTGAAAGAGATGGAAACACTCTCAACCAAAATGTTAAACTTGAAAATTTATTCTTAGTTATTGTAAACGGAGTTATTCAAGATCCAGCAACATCATATTCTATAATTGGTGGAAATATAATTAGTTTTAGTGAGGCACCTATTCCAGAAGATGATATATCAATACTATTCTATAAAGGAACTACAAATGATGATTCTATAGTTAGAGATAAAGAAAAAATAACTATAGAAGTGGGTGATGAAGTTAAATTATCTAGATTAAAAAATGTAAAAGAACAGAATAAAAGAACAGTATTTAATTTAAATACTTCACAAAAATTAGAAACTAATGCATATCAGGATGTTGGTATAAGTTCTGTATCAAGACCAATTAGTTTGATAAAACAGAAAGAGGATAAGATAATCAATAAAACGATTGTTTCTAAAAAAAGACAGAGTATTGAACCAAGAATTACGCCTACTGCAAAAATAATTGGTGATGTTACAACTACTGATACTACTATATTTGTTGATAGCATGGATTTATTTAATTACGAATCAGGAACAACATCTTTAGGATTGTCAATTTTAAAGAAAGATCAATTTAATTTTATAAATGCAGGAGCAACTGCTACTGTTTCTACAGCAGGAACTGTAACAGGATTTAGTACCTCTAACTTTGGTTCTGGATATGCAACTGCCCCTATTGTTAAATTATCAGTACCATCTAGTGGTATTGGTGTAGGAATAGGAACGACTGCAACTGCAACTGCAACTATTGGTGCTGGTGGAACAGTTACTACTATATCTGTGGTTAATCCTGGATTGGGATATACAATAGCACCTAAAGTTTTAATATCGAGTCCTGTTACATATTCCAATACGTTTGAAAATCTTACAACACCTACACCAGGTGGTAGTTTATCAATTCAAAATAATACAGGATCTATAACAGGGATTGGAACAACGATATTATCATCTAAATTAGGAATCAAATTTACTATTAAACGTAATTCTTCTTTATCTGATTTTAATCCAATATCAGTTGGAAACCCAATTTATATTTTTGATACTCGTGTTGGATCTGGAGTTATAGGAATAGATACTCATGGTAATAATACCAACTCTGTTGGTATAGGAACTTCTTTTGCTGATAGTATTTACAGTATAGCTGCTTTCCAAGATCTAACAGGTGGTGTTGGAGTAATTACTTGTCTTATTAAGTCAGATACTAATGTATCTGGTATGATTTCAAGTGGATCTGCTGTTGGAAAGTATTCTGTTGGTAGAATAAGTGGTTTCTCTAGAGGATCAAACGCAGTATCAATAGGAGTAACTGGATTCACTATTGGTCTGATAGAGTCCATTGGAATAACCACGTATCCTACTTTAAAAAGAACTGAAGGTCCAAAAACATTCGAAAATACTGGGTCTATAATTCCAGAAATTTAATTAATTAAAAAATGTTGTATAAATATCTAAAAAACTAATAATATGCCAGCTGTAGTAACAGATCAGTTTAGAATAGCAAACGCAAGTAATTTTGTAGATTCCGTGTTGGACTCTAATAATTCTTATTATGTATTTTTAGGTTTAGCAAACCCTTTGGGTATAGGAAACACTGTGGGTTTTGGTAGAACATTTACTTGGAATAATGCCGATGGAACTCCAGATCCAGTAGATAACCTAGAATATTTGACGCATTATAGAAATACTTCAATGTTTGGTAAAAAGATTAATTCATCTAATATTAGAAGAGTTGTCAAGAAAAATTCATGGGCTGCAAATATAAGATACGATATGTATCGTCACGATTATAGTGCAAGTAATAAATCACCTAATTCTCAAACTGGAAGTTTATATAGGAGTAATTATTATGTAATAACCTCAGAGTTTAAAGTCTATATTTGTTTAGATAATGGTGTTAGTGCTTCAAATAATAATTTAGGAGAGCAAAGTAAAGATGAACCCACCTTTACTGATTTAGAACCAGCAGCTGCTGGTGTAAATGATAATTACATATGGAAATACTTGTTCACAGTTTCTCCAAGTGATGTAATAAAGTTTGACTCTACAGAATACATAGTGCTGCCAAATAATTGGTCAACATCGACTGATGCTCAGATACAGGCAGTAAGAGAGGCAGGAGATTCAGATATTAACAAAAACCAAATTAAAAAAGTTGTTATTAAAAACGGTGGAGGAGGATATGCTAATGGTGGAACTAGTTCAAGATTAGTTAATATATTAGGAGATGGTGATGGTGCAGAAGCTAGAGTTTTTTATATATCTGGTGTAATAACTGATGTAATTGTAACTAAAGGTGGTTCTGGGTATACATTTGCTATGGTTGATTTGAGTAGTATATCTTTTAATAGTGATACAGGAACTCGTGCTAATTTAATACCAATCATACCTCCATCAAAAGGTCATGGTTTTGATATTTACACTGAACTAGGTGCAGATAAAGTTTTAGTTTATTCTCGTTTTGACGATTCTACAAAAGATTTTCCTACTGATACACATTTTGCACAAGTGGGAATAATAAAGAATCCAAGTAAATTTGATATCACTGGTATCATAACAGCATCACAATTTTCTTCATTATCAGCAATTAAATTATCATCACCAATAACCACTGTTAGTGATTTAAGCACTTTAATTGGTGCTGGAATAGCACAAACTGTGACTGATGGTACTGCAAGGGGAACCGTTGCATCATATGATCCAGATACTTTTGTTTTAAAATATTTTCAAGATCGAAGTTTAAACTTTAACCAGTCATCATCTGATACTACTGATTATCCAAACATGAGCTCAAGATCTAAGGTACTCTCTTTTGAATCCACAGATCAATCTGACAAAACCATAATAGGATCTGGTTCAGCATCTTTTACAAGTTCAATAGATGCAGGTTTTACTGGAATAACCACAACTGTTAGTAATAAGCAAGTCAACTTAGGTATTGAGTTTACAAAAGGACTTGCTAATTCTGAGATAAATAAAAAGACTGGAGATGTTATTTACATTGACAATCGAAAAGAAGTTGAAAGAAACATTAGGCAAAAAGAAGACGTTAAAATTATTCTAGAATTCTAAACAAATGGCACAAAAAATTAATTTAAATGCAAGTCCATACTATGACGATTTCGATAGTGAAAAAAACTTTCATAAGGTTTTGTATAAACCTGGTTTTCCAGTGCAAGCTAGAGAATTAACGCAGCAACAATCAATATTACAAAATCAAGTAGAAAAGTTTGGTGATAATATATTTAAAGATGGATCAGTAGTCATACCTGGCGGAATAGCATATGATATTCAGTACAACGCAGTAAAGTTAAATATTACTAATTTTAATATTGATATATCAGTTTACATTGAAAATTTCATTGGAAAAAAAATCAAAGGATCTGACTCTGGAATTGAAGCTATTGTAAAATCTGTATCACTCCCAGATGGAGGAGAAATAGAAAATGTCACTTTATATGTAAATTATTTAAGTGCTGATAACAATTCACAATTTAATTCATTTACTGATGGTGAATCAGTAAGTGCAGATGAAAATGTAGTATATGGAAATACAACGATAAATGCTAATACTCCTTTTGCATCATTAGTTTCTATAGATGCAACTTCCGTGGGATCTGCTGCTTTCATATCCAAAGGTGTATATTTTATAAGAGGATTTTTTGTAAATGTTTCAGACCAATCAATAATATTAGATCCTTATACAAATACTCCTTCATATAGAGTAGGTTTAAAAATTGAGGAATTAATTGTCAATGCTAAAGAAGATAATACATTATTTGATAATGCTAAAGGATTTAGCAACTTTGCAGCACCTGGTGCTGATAGATTAAAAATAAAACTTACTTTAACTAAAAAAACATTAACAGATAAAAATGATACTGATTTTATTGAATTAATGAGAGTTGATGAAGGAAAATTAAAGTTAATTCAATCAAAAAGTGAATATAATAAAATTCGTGATTATATTGCAGAGAGAACTTATGATGAATCTGGTGATTATAGTGTAAAACCATTCAACATGGGTTTATTCAATTCATTAAATGATAATTTAGGAAATAATGGTTTATTTTTTGAAGGTGAAAAAACTGAACAAGAGAATAAACCATCAGATGATTTAATGTGTTTAAAAGTATCTGCAGGTGAGGTGTATGTAAGAGGATACGATATTGAAAAAACAGGAACTACAATTATAGATGTTGATAAACCAAGAGATGTTGGAATTAGAAGTGATATAGGTGTCGGTTTTGAGATGGGTAATGTATTAAAATTAAATAACGTTACAAAAGGTATTGCTGTTCAGGGAAGTGTCGTAAAATTATTTGATAATTTTAATTCTACAGGAACAAATATAGGAAGTGCAAGAGTATATTCATTTAATTTAGAAGATGCTGCATATGAAGATGTAACTACAAAATGGGAGTTAAGATTATTTGATGCTCAAACAAATACCGATTTGGTCTTAAATCAATCAGTAAGTAATACAGAATTACCAGAAGGGTCATTTATTAAAGGTAAAAATAGTGGTGCTAGTGGATTTGCTGTAGGAGCTGGAGGTGGATCAACAGTTGTTTCGTTGAATGAAACTTCAGGATCATTTAATGTCGGTGAACAGATACAAATTAATGGTGTTGATTTTCCTAGAACAATAGGTATAAAAACAGAATATACAGCACAAAACATAAGATCTATAGGAGATAGTAATAATTTAAAAGGTGATGTGGTTATTGAAAAATTTAATTTACCAAATGCCATAAGTGAAGTATCTGTAACTGCTGGTATTGCAACTGCGTCAGTAAGTGAAGGATTTAAAGGTCTTAGAAAAGGATCTTTAGTTGTATATCGAAAAGCAGGATCCACATTAGATACATTTAATACAGTCTCATCTATAAATTCAAATGGAACAATCACACTTGCTTTAATACCTGATTCTGTTGCTGGAGTATATGATGGATCTCTTACATCTGGAACAGAAACAGTTAATATGTTTATTGGTGCTCCAGTTATCAGAGGTACAGGAGCTTTGTACGTACCTTTAAATCCTAATATTGCTGATGTTGATCTTACAAAATCAAAAATAAAAATTACAAAACAAATATCTAAAAACGCAACTTCAAATCAATTAACAATAAACACCAGTGATATTACAGATGTTTCAGATGTAATATTTGATACTTTTGATCAAGAAAGATATACCATGTCTACTGCCAGTGATGGTAGTCCCTTGGCAATTACAAATGACACATTTTCATATGGCACTGATGGTGCTTCTGTTACATTTACAAATATTGCTGCGAATGATAGTAAAACGGTAAATGTATCTTTAATTAAAAATAAAGTAAAATCTAAGATAAAACAATATAACAGAAGTCAAACATTAAATGTAACTAGATCAAGAAATGCAGAATCTGGAAGTGTTGCAGGTGGGAATGGTGGTTCAATTGCAGACGGACTCACTTTTGATGCTAGATATGGATTGAGAGTTCAAGACGAAGAAATCTCTTTAAATTATCCAGATGTTGCTAAGTTTTTAGCAGTTTATGAATCAACGAATGCATCTGCACCAGTATTAGATAAGCTAACATTTACAAGCACTGTTGCTGTACATAATAATGCGATTATTGGTGAAAATTTAGTAAGTAAAGAAACTAATACAATTGCAAGAGTTGTCTCCTCACCTTCCAACAATGTATTAGAAATAGTTTATATTACATCAGGAAAATTTGAAACAGGTGAATTAGTTGAATTTGAGGAGTCAGGTATAAAATCAAATATTGAATCTATTGATATTGGAAAATATAAAGATATAACAAATTCATTTACTTTAGATAAGGGTCAGAAAGATGAATTCTATGACTATTCTAGATTAATTCGTAATCGAAATGTTTCCTCACCAAGTGCCCAATTATTGGTTGTATTTGATTATTATTCTGTTTCCTCCGATGATGGAGATGTATTTACGGTAAGAAGTTATGATGAAGAGAGATTTTCAAAAGACATACCTGATATTGGTGAGTTTAATATAAGAGCTACTGATACACTTGATTTTAGACCTAGAGTTTCTGTATATGATCCTTCTACAGATACTGGTTCTCCTTTTGAGTTCTCTCAAAGAGATTTTAGTGGAACTTCAATATTAAATTATTTTACACCAAATGAATCTTCAACTGCTAGTTATAATTTTTATCTAGGTAGACAAGATACAGTTTACATGAATAAATTTGGTGAATTTGTCTATGAGAAAGGTGTTTCATCTCTTGATCCAAAACCACCAACCAAGGTTGGAGAGTTGATGGAACTTGCAACGATTTCATTACCACCTTACTTATACAATCCTCAAGATGCGAGTTTAACTCTTATAGATAATCGAAGATTTACCATGAGAGATATTGGTAATATTGAAGATAGAGTTACAAATTTAGAAGAAACTACAACATTATCTCTTTTAGAAGTTAGTGCTCAAACATTACAAATACAAGATGAAGAGGGTAGGAATAGATTTAAAAGTGGTTTGTTTGCAGATCCTTTTAAAAATTATAATTTTATTAATGAGAATTCATTAATACAAATAAATCCTGAATCAGAAGAATTAATACCATTTAGAACAAGGGATACACTTGCTTCCCAAATTAAACCTGCAGAAACTACAATAAGTTCAGAGTTAGATTTTGGTACAGATTTTACTCTATTTGACTCAAATGTCAAAAAAACAGGAAATGTTGTAACATTAAATTATGAAGAAGTTGAGTGGATTACACAACCATATGCAACAATAAGTGGAGATACAAATGATATCATAAATGTAAATCCTTATGAGATACCTGTATTTGAGGGTGAAGTAGAATTAGATCCTGAATTTGATAGATGGACTCGATCTATACAACTTGCAAATCATAATATACAACAAACAGGAACTAGAACTGAAAATATAAATTTAGGAACAAATTTAAATAGAAATCAAGGACTTTTTGATTTAAGTCGATTTGGTTTAGGTATGGTGCGATTACGTGCTATTGGTAGACAATTAAGAGGCAGCACTACAAGGTCTAATACAACAGTTACTAGGCAAAATAATTTAGTTTCAACAGCTAATGATGATTTTGTTAGATCAAGAAATATTCAATTTATATCTGAAGGATTTGTTGATTTTGTTGAAACATATGTGTTCTTTGATGGACAAAAAATATTTGATGTAATTCCAAAATTACTTGAAATAACACCAACGAAGAATGGATCTGTATCTGGATCAAATGGAGTCTATAAAATTGGAGAGGAAGTTCATGCTATTAATCGACAAGGTAATGTAATTATGAAATTTAGATTATGTCAACCAGATCATAAATCTGGAAAGTATAATAATCCATCAGAGTCATATTTTAATAATCCTTATACTTCAGGTCTAACTGAAATACCTTCTAATTATAGTCAATCATCAACAGTTTTAAATGTTGATACAAAAGCACTAGCTGAGGAAGCACAAGGTAAATATTTTGGTTATGTTACAAAAAATGCACAACTAGTTGGTCAAGAAAGTGGTGCCACTTCATACGTGAAAGATATAAGATTAATCACCGATGCTTACGGTGATGTGCTTGGTTCATGTTTCATTCGTGATCCACATACACAACCAGCACCACCAGTTAAAATACAAACAGGTGTAAAAGAATTTAAAGTCACAACAAGTCCTACAAATGAAAATATAGAACCATCACAAAAATTTGGACTCATAACTGCAGAGTCACAATATGATTCTAGAGGAACAGTCGAACAATTCCAAACTACAGTTACAACAAGAACCATCACTACAAATTTCAATATTAGTGGAAGAAGAAGAGGGGGTGGTTCACCTGATCCTATTGCACAAACATTTACAGTTGGTGGTAATGTAGAAGCACCAAGTGCTCAAGATGCTAATAAAGATAAAAATGGTGCTTTTATAACTGCGGTTGAAGTTTATTTTGCAACAGTAGATACTGTGGCAAATGCTCCAATAAGGTGTGAAATAAGATCAACTATTGCAGATGCAAGACCATCAACTCAAACTATTGGAAGAAGTAGGACTCTTAAACCAAAAGGCACTGATGCTAATGGAAATGAAGTTACACTTATTGAAGCTGATCCAAATGAGGCAAGTAAAGCAACTAAATTTACTTTCCCTGAACCAATTTATCTAGAACCAGGTAGAGTTTATTCTTTTGTATTACTCGCACCAAGAAGTGTTGCATATAATGTCTGGACAGGAAGACATGGTGGTACTGCTGTAAATCCATCAACAATTACAGGAGCAAATCCTGGTTCATCTATAATATATTCAACTCAATATGGTGCTGGTTCAATATTTAAATCACAAAATGGTGCTCTTTGGACTGAAGATCAACATCAAGATATAACCTTTAAATTATATAAAGCTAAATTCACA
>MDTC01024710.1_pt1 | contig 22710 bp, 25 predicted proteins | sample 811181 | NCBI WGS metagenome assembly MDTC01 (sample SAMN05326644, study PRJNA326480) | marine metagenome | isolation source: seawater | place: Pacific Ocean: North | collected 2011 | reverse complement strand
TCAGACCCTGTAATGAGTATGACTCTAGATTCCCTTACATGACTCTAGTTCCCTGCCATTACCCTGCCACCGCTGCCTCTTTTCAAAAAATTTTCCCATTGTTCAAAATTTCTGAAATCTGAACAATTTTTCCTAATGTTCAAATTCAGCCCCCTTAAACACTTAAAAAGAGAGGTTTTATATGAGTTCACTTGAGAACCACGGAGTCATCATTAGACATTTAAGGCAGCGCAAAGAGCTGTCTCTGCGAAAATGTTCAAACATAATTAATAAAAGTATCGGATGGCTGAGCGAAGTCGAAAACGCTTCCGGCAATTCAAAACTTACAGAAGAAGAGTTTGATCGAATTGTCAGCACCCTAGGTGGAGACAAGGACAGAGCCATGTTCAAAACATGGGTCGCCAAACACAAGAACAAAGACAACGGCGATAAAACATTTGATGGAGCCGTCCTTCGCTATATTCGAAAGAAAAAAGGCATAAGCCTTGTTGATGCTTCTGTATCTACGGGACTATCTGTAGGCTATCTATCAAAATTAGAAACAGGTCTCAAAGCCATGACCCTAGAATTGCGGAATCTAATTATGCAAGCCTATGGTTATAGCCCATCAAGTTTCAAAAATTTAAGCAAAGACCCTAAACGGTCGCAAGCGGTGCCAACCGAATACAAGCTTAATATTTTACTTAAAAAAATGTCTGAAGACGAAATCAAAGACATTTTTAACACCATTTCAAACAGTAACCTAACAACACAAACTGGAGGTCAAAATGTATAAACTACTACTTATCGCTATGCTTATTTATGCTGCTGCACAGACGGGGCTTAATATTAATGAAGTATTGGAGTGCAAAAGTAGATCCTGCTTAAAACAAGTCGACTCTAAAATCGAAAAGGTCATACAAGTGGATTGGAAATCTATATCTATATTCCCTGAAGAGGCTCAGCGTTTTCGCTGAGTCTTATTTACTTAATTAAAATCCAAATTCCCATCAAAATAAAAGCACTGCCGGATACAATTTTGATTTTGCTTGGGTCAACAATCTTGCCTAACATGGTACCAGCGAACACCCCTATAACTGCCGCCAGTGTTAAAGCAAGTATCGTAGCAAGTAAAACAGAATATGTAGACTTTGCTTGTGAAGCTGCCGCAAACGCAGCAAACTGAGTCTTATCGCCAACTTCAGCAATAAATATTGTCATAAATGTAGCTGTAAAAACAGACCAATCCACTGGATTCTCCTATCAAAACAAAAGAAAGGGTCGGAAGCAGAAAAACCCTCTCTTTTGTCAATTAATCAATTATCTACGATCTGTTCCCATAGCTCTAATTCTAGGCTCCCTCAGCGGAGCCTCATCAAGAGCCTCTAATACCTTAAAGTCTTTGACAACAAGATTTCCGCCCCAAAACAAAAACTTTGAAGTCAAATAACCTTCTATTTTAACTTTATAACTTCTATTAGTATCATGATGCATCTTCACCAACTCTGGGCTATCAACAATATCAAAAACTTTACCATCACCTGATCGAACAAATTCCAAAAAATGATCATGTTTTTTGGTATGACTAAGATCACTGGCCTTTACTACTCCCGTCCAGTGTAGTATTTTATTCTCATCACTTTTCGAAAAAGCATTTATTGATAGAAATGTAACTACTAATATAACAAAACAATTTTTAATAAATATATTCATTTGATTACTCCTAGTTTTAATTAATTTAAATTTTCCTTGGTTGATAACTTATGCGATAGGAGGGCGAAATAAATTAGAAATAAAATCAGACATTTTTATAGGGATATATATAAAACTATTGATATCAGAATATCTAGTCTGCAGACAACTACCCCTATATATAATTATGCAGCAGTGTCCATGGTGGCAATGAATTGCATGATTTGAATTACTCGGACTATTTGTGTGATTGCAATTAGAAGAAATTAGTACGTCGCAAAGAATAGTACTTTCGCTGCATTCAACAGAAGATATTTTGTCTGAAACTATAGAATATTGAGAACCACAGCGTGGACCTAACAGTATGGAACCTAAAAAAATCATGGTTAATATTATCACAAGTGATTTTAATTGCATTACGCCACCATAACTCAAATTCTTTTCAAAAGTATTTTCTTAAAATTTTCTATAACACATACGGTCTCAACAAATATCATTGATCCTCACCACCTATTTCTATTTCAATCGTCGAATGGGAAATTCCACACTCTTTCTTTAGATAATCTTTAACATCGCCCCTTATCTTCTCAATTAACGATAAATTATCCTTAGAAATAACAACATGACCTTCAAGCATTACTTTTTTATCGTCAAGTTGCCATATATGTAAATGATAAGCTTTCAATACATTAGGAATCTCGGTGATCTGACTCTGAATACTTCCTACATCCAAATCCTTAGGTACACTTTGCATTAAGATTCGAATACATTGTTTAATCATAAAAAAGGCATGATAAAGGACGTATACCGAAATTAGTGCTGTTGCGACCAAATCAACAAGATAGACTTGGTACCTAATGATTATTACTCCCGATACAATCACAACTATGGATGCCATAGCATCTGAAAGATTATGAATAAAAGCCGCTTTAATATTAATGCTATTTTTAGATCCAGAGTAGGTCAAAAATGCCGTAGCTAAATCAATTATAAGGGCGATCCCAGCCACAATCACAACCATCCAACCGTCAATAGGCGTTTGCTCTTGGTACCTTCCAATACTCTCAACTATCAAATAAACAGCAATGATAATTAGACTGGTACTGTTAATTAAAGCACCTATAATTTCAGCTCTTCGATACCCATAAGTCATTTTCTGGTTTGCAGGTATCTTAGCTATTTTAGCGGCAATAGCAGCTATGGCCAAAGCTCCGGCATCGCTAAAGTTATGAAGGGCATCTGCCAGCAACGATAAACTGCCTGACACAATCCCCCCAATTACCTGGAAGAGGGTAAGCAATATGTTTATGAAAACAGCCCAAAAAAGCTTTTTATTATCTAAGTCACCATCATGGTGATGTGAATGCGCCATTATTAAATACTCTCCTCCATATTTTATCTATCTGCGCCACGCGGCACACGGACTTCCTTCCACTTATTATTGGCATTTTTAATATTTTCCTTAATTTCGTCTAAAAAATGATCCCTTAAATCTGAATTTGAAAAGTAATACATTTTTCCTTTATAGTTCACTTGAAATTCTGGGTTTCCTTCGACGTCATGTTTACCATGAGACATACTATAAGCACACTTACCATCATATTCGGGATTATGATAATGGTGGCCAGACTTCTGCTGAGAAGCACAACCAACCATGAATGCAAATACACCAAATAGAACAATTTTTTTAACCATCTTTTTCTCCTTTGTTAATGCGAAATACTCGATTCGCTAATTTTCATTTTATTTTCTAATAATCTGTAAACAACAGGCAGTACAATTAAAGTGAGTACTGTTGCAGAAATAATTCCACCGACAACCACTGCAGCTAACGGCCTTTGCACTTCAGCCCCCATGCCTGTAGAAAGCATCATCGGAATAAATCCAAAGACCGTGCTTGTAGCCGTCATTACTACAGGACGCAGGCGCATCTTAGTACCCTCTCGAATAAGCTCATCTCCACTTAATCCTGAAAGTTTTAACTTATTAAAATAACTCACTAAAACTATGCCATTTAATACCGCCAAACCAGATAGAGCAATGAAACCAACTCCAGCTGAAATACTAAACTCTAAACCGTTTAGCATAAGGCTAATCACACCACCCACCAAGGCCATAGGAATACATGCAGCAATCATCGCAGTCTGCAAGACACTCTGAAACGCCAAGTATATCATAAATAAAACAAGCATAAGCGCTATGGGGACAACTATCATCAACCGCTGCCTGGCCTCTTTTAGATTTTTAAAACTGCCTCCCCACTCAATGTAATACCCCGATGGTACTTCTATAGACTTAGACACCTTTTCCTGAGCTTCATTAACAAGACTTTCCGTATCTCTACCCCTAACATTTACGAGTACAGCTGCTCTTTTTTTAGACTGTTCTCTTCGAATATCGCTGTATGTCTCTTTGATCTTAATATCTGCAACGGCACTAAGTGACTCAGTGTAGCTATCAGTGATTCCTACAGGTATGCTTCCAATAGCTTCTAGATTCGACCTATCAGTATCCCCCAATCGAACAAATATGGGAAAACGCATAACTCCCTGAAATAAACTACCAGCTTCCTTGCCACCAATAGCTGTTTCAACTGTCGTAAGAATATTCTCTTTGGGTATACCCAAATTTGACATAGCTTCAGTTTTAGGAATAATTCTCAAAACTGGTGACAAACCTTTTACTTCCTCCTCGGAATCACCAACACCTTCAACGCTTTGAAGCAAACTCGCTACCTGGCTTGCAACATCAGTAATGACCTCCATATCTTCACCAAATACTTTTACTGATACGTCTGCTCTTACCCCTTCTAGCAACTCATTAAATCGCAACTGAATGGGCTGAGAAAAGATTAAGGTTTGCCCCGGAATAAGCGCTTCTAGTTTTTGCTTTAAAGCTGAAATTAACTCAGCTTTTGTTCTCTTTTGTTCTTCTATTTTCGGCCATTCTTTTTTGTTTTTAAGCAATATATATGTATCTGAAATATTAGGTCCCATTGGGTCTGTAGCAATTTCTGCAGTACCTATACGAGAAACAACCCTTTCTACTTCTCCAAATTCACCAATTACTTTTTCAGATTTTTTTTGCATTTCAACAGACTGATCAATCCCTAAGTTCGTTGGACGTACAAACTGTATTGCAATGGATCCCTCATCAAGTTGTGGTAAAAAATTTGAGCCTAAAGAGGTAAAAAGCATTACACCTAGTACAATTGAAGCTATACCTCCACCAATTACCAGCTTTTTAAAGTTCAGGGCTTTTTCTAAAATAGGAGGGTACCACCGATCCAGCTTTTTCATCAGCCAGGGGGTATTTGCAGAAATATCACATGAAATAAACATCCCTGCTAAACAAGGAATAATCGAAAAAGAAAAAACAAAAGCTGAACCCAAGGCAAAGCAAAATGCTGCCGCCATTGGAATAAACATCTTTCCTTCGACTCCTGTAAGAGTAAAAAGCGGTATAAATACTAATACAACTATCAGTTGCCCAAAACCTGCAGCAGACCTAATTTCTTGGGTTGCCTTTATGACAAAGTCTTTCACTTCATCTCGTGTTAAGGTACGGCCAAGCTCTTCTTTCTTTTGAGTCACCCAACGTACACAATTATCCATAACAATAACAGCACCATCAATTATAATTCCAAAATCAAGGGCACCCAAGCTCATTAGATTCCCGGAAACATTAAAGTATCTCATAAAAATAAATGTACTCAATAATGATAGGGGAATTGTAATAGCCGTAATTATGGCAACTCTAATGTTACCGACTAAAAACAAGAGAGTTAAAACTACTAAAAGGGCACCAAAGAGTAAATTACTCTTTACAGTACCAAGAGTCGCATCAACAAGACTAGATCGATTGTAAACAGTTTTAAGCTCAACCCATTCAGGTAAACTTTTTTTAACCTCTTGAACCTTACTGTGAACATCCAAAGACACTGTCCTACTATTTTCACCTAAAAGCATAAGAATAGTGCCAATAACTGTTTCTTTACCATTAACCAAAGCGGCACCTGTTCTAAGCTCACGATCTAATTTTACTTCTGCAATATCCCCGATCTTAATATTTCTTAACGACGGTAGTGTTTTTACTACAATATTTTTAATATCTTCTGCGCTTTTCACCAAGCCAGAAGCTTGTATAAGGAGTTGTTCTGCCGTTTGTTGTATGTATCCGCCACCAGTGTTTCTATTATTGTTTTTAATAGCCTCAACAACATCATCAAGATGAATTCCAAAACGCGAAAGTCTTTCTAAGTTTGGCTCAACAAAAAACTGTTTTTCATACCCGCCAATTGCATTTACTTCAGCAACACCTTTAACCATTAATAGTCTAGGCTTAACAAGCCATTCATTTAGAGCCCTTAATTCCATTAGCTGCTCAATACGTTTTTGCCCTTCTGCCGGCTCTTTAGCTTCAAGGGCGTAAAAATAAATCTCCCCTAAGCCAGTGGTGATTGGCCCCATTTGAGGCTGAATACCCTCAGGCAGTTCTCCAGCTAAAGCCTGAAGCTTTTCGGCAACCAGCTGCCTTGCTAAATAAATATCAGTACCTTCCTCAAAAATAATAGTTACTTGGGAAAGACCAAACCTAGAAATGGAGCGAATCTGATCTACACCAGGCATACCTCCCATATCACTTTCAATTGGAAATGTAATAAATTTCTCGATCTCTTCGGGAATTAACCCCTTCACAGAAGTGTTAACAGTAACCTGAACATTTGTAATATCAGGCACCGCATCGATAGGTAAACTTTTAAATGAAAACCATCCAGCAAAAACTACGCCTATTGTTAACAAAAAGACTAGTCCCTTATTTCGAACTGATGCAGCTATAAAATTATCAATCACAACTATTCTCCATCTCTACTTTTGTAGTACTAAAATTAATGTGCATGGCCTTTGCCGCCTTGTCCTGATGCTTGAAGATGTGCTGCTCTTAAAAAACCTAGTCCTGAAGAGGCAATCATCGTACCTGTACCAATATTACTACCTTTAATTATTACACGACCATTTTCTTGCCTTACCAATTTAATATGTTCAATTTGAAACCAGTCACTGGATTTAATATAGACCCCTGTGGTATTTTCGTAAGTCACAATTGATCCCTTTGGAACACTAAACTCATTATTACCAAGAGCTTCCACACTACTAGTCTGTATCTTTAAAAAGGCCTCGGACTCACTCGACAACTTGAACCTGCGCCCTTCATCTGCCACCTCTACTATTGCTTTCCCATGCCCTATTCCGCTACTGCCATGTTCATCATGCTCGTCTTCATCACCATGCTGACCATGATCACCGCTTGCAGCATGCTCCTTGTGTTCATCTTCATCATTACGACTTATCTGATCATCTTTATCTGAATGTTCAGAATGCTCGCCTTGACCAGAAAGAGCTCCATCATTACTTAGACTATCCGTTTTAGAGGATTTATCGTGATCATGGCCTGAATGATCTTCCTTTTCATCATCATGGTCCTTGTGATCGTCATCATCAGTTCCTTCAGAATGATTGTGCTTATCTTTCTTTTTAGATTTTTTATGTGAATGTGAGCTATGGTCATCTAATTTACTATCTGACACATGATTATCTTCACCATGATCCTGACCATTCTCTGCCATTACTAAATTAGGAACCATTAACCAAAAGCATAATGTTATTATATTTTTTTTCATAATCATTTTATCACTCCATTAATCTTTTTGATTCGACAGCACCTGTTAACTGCTCGCCATCTAAACTAGCTAGTGTTAACTCGGCACGTCCTCCATTAGTTACAACCGCAACACAAAAATTTCCGCTATTATCAACTATAACATTATAATTTCCTGGATTTTTTGTATTCGCATCTACCTTAACCTTCACTACAACCCAAGGAATGCTCATATTTGTAACCTTCCCACATAACTCAGCACTTCTAGTCTTAACTCCTGCTCGTATATATGAAGTTACTTTAACATTCATATCTGCCGCCATAGCAGAAACAGACAGTAAACTAAGTAAAATTAAAACCTTTAATGTTTTTGTCATTTCAATCCTCCACTCGATTCCATGCACCAACACAGGCATCGTTTGTTAAAAACCTCTTTTTATTCGATTCATCTAAATTTCTAATAAACAATTCGATTGTCTCCTCAAAATCCAAAATATCTTCTGAGCATATAAAATACTCTCCCTTCCAACAGTTTGCCTCAATTTGGTCCCAAGTTGGCTTACTAACTAAAATGCTTTGGCACAAATTAGCCAAACCCTTCTTTTCTATATATTTCTTTAGTCCTTTTTTTCCCTTAGGGTGTTCATCAATTTTTTTGATAAGAAGATTAACGCCCATAAAGTAATTAGATATTCGCTCCTGCTCTTCAAAGGAAAATGGACCTTGGGTAGGTAAATTTCTTTTTAACCCAGATAAATTACGTATATCATCCTTCATAGATTCCATCTCTTTACACCCGATCAAAAAAAAGGAACTTAGCAATACAAATAATATTATTCTTTTCACGGACGCCTCCTTTTATCTTTATTCCGCCTCTGCTTCTCCTCTAATGCTTTTAGTCTTTCTTGCTCTTCAAAATATACCTTTCTTTCCTCATCAATTTTCTTCAGAGAGTCTTTCGACTTCTTATAATCACCATGAATAATTAATCGATGAAACTTATCTTTATTGACTACAAAATTATAAGATAATGTAAATAGATTCATTTTTTCAAAAACACTTCTATGGTAGGCATCTGTCAAATCAAGAAGATCAATGTTTTCTCCTATTTGCATACGACCTAAATATTGCTTCAATCGAGAGTCAGCCAGCTCTAAACGCCTCTCTAAATTGCCGTATCTTTCAATTGAGGAATTATACGTATTTATTACAGAATTTAACTGCCGCTTAATTGTTTCTATAACTCCAGCCCTCTGCAACTTAAATATATTTTCAGTACCTTCAATCACACTAATAGAGGCTCCATTTCCAACCCCAAACCCATCAGGAATCGGAAGACCATCAAAGATCCCCCCACTTACTCCTCTTGAGGCTCTTGAGTTACCAAAAAATGAATAGCGTACTTCCTTCTTTAGGTATGGAATAACCCTTAAAAGATGATTTAGCTGCCGTTTTTCTGGTGACGAATCAATTGCGCGAAATTCAAAGTCTGAGTAAATTAGAGGCTCTAAATTTTTAATATCAGGCACATCAATATTTTCGATAGTAATCTTGTCGCTAAATGGCAAGCCTAATGCATAGGTTAGAGACTGATATTCATCGACAAGAAGCTTCTCAAGAACATTTTTGTCATCTTGAAGCTTAAGCCAACGGATTTCGAGTTCTTGAGCCAGCCCTACAGGAATAGAACCTAGGGCTTCTTTTGTCTTTGCAATCTTATATACTTTTTCAACTTCATCAACGTGACGGTTAATCAGCAAATATAATTCTTGATCGAGCAAAAGGTTAACATACAAAGACTTTGCATTCATGACTTCATTAGACCAAACACCTCTGTACGCCTCTCTCTCGGCATCAAATAATATTTGTGATTCCTTTAAGCGAAACCAATTGTTTGGCACCATAAATGGCGCAATGCCCGAGTCGCCAGACAAGAGAGAATCTATTAGCGATGCAGGGTTAATAATTGTCTTAATTATGGTCCAAAAATTTAATTTTGGAATCAAGTTCCCTCTGGCCACTGCGATTTCTGCACGCGACTGATAAACCTTTTCTGCAGATTCAAGGACTTGATAATTTCGCTCGCTAACGACATCAACAACTTGATCTAAAGATATCTTTTCATTCGCAAATATCAATGGCGATAAGCACATCGACAAAATAAATACTACAAAATTATTAATACTCATTTTTTCACCCTCTTTAGACTAAATGAATAAATAGCGGAAGTGGTGGTTGGATACATTTGCCCGACAATTTCATCTACCACTTCTGTTTCACCATTAAGTATTTTCTCAGATAGTTCACTTGAAATGCCGCTAACAGCTGCCTTGTATCGGTCCATATAACCCTGCTGGCTATTAACCAAAGAATCGTTAATAGCGATTAGATAAAGATTGGAGCACTCCTCTGATGAAACATAGATTTCACCGCTTGATAAATTGGGCTTCACGCCTTCCACCTGACAGCCTGATGCTGACAGATTATTAGAGGGGTCCCAGCTTAACAAATGAATATTAAAACTTTGATTTATTAAATAGTCTTCAACCTCTGATACAGTCAAACTTCTATCGTCACTAATATATATTGGAACGTTTGGAGTAAAGTTAATTCTAAGTTTAAAAAGCTGATTCCCAACCTCAAGGTTACCCTCAAACTCCCCGTATAGTGACTCATAAAAAAGAGCCTGCTGCTTTAAATCCTTAACCATTTTAGCAACTCTTTGTTCTTCGGCATTAATTTCACCTTGCGCTTCGACTTCAGCTCTCTCTTCAAGACGATCATCACCCTTCTTACTGCAACCGACAGAAACCATAATCAGTGCAACTAAAACAATTACTTTCTTCATATATCCCCCCCTTATTTTAAGGATTATTAATATTTTTAACTTCATCTAAAAGCACGCCATCTAGCGCTCGAACTTGCCAAAGAGCAGATACTGCTTTTAACTCTTGTTCATTTGTATGCTCTTGAAACTCAACAATTTGCCTATGTGACTCAATAACTAACGATGCCTCAACAACACCTCGTTTTAAATATCTATGAATTCTTTTATGTTTAACTTCGCCTAATGATTCTGGGTTTATTTTTTTTAATCTATTTGTAATAGATCTATAAATTTCCACCAAATTTTCACGACGATTAGCCAAATTTACTTCTTGTGTTTTCTGACTTACCTCTGCTTTTCTTTTTTCTGCATAGGCAACAGCTTTATTTCCGCCATTTAAATTAAAAACTGGTAAGGGCATTTGCAAACCAACACCTACGGTTGTGATTCGATCATTATTTTCTGTTTCAACGCTATATGTAGGTCCTATTGCTAAATCCGGCCATGCGTTACTTCTTGCGATCTCTAACTCGCTTTCAGCAATTTTTCTTTTAGCTCTAGAGATTAAAATGTCACTTCCTGCTAATTTTGCAGTATCTGATAGCACTGGCCATTCTGATTTAAATTTTGGTAGAATATTTTTGTCTGGCTTAATCTTCTTTCCTATATACAAAGACAGCTCTCTTTCAAGCTCCCCTTTTTCAGCTTCGAGAGCTGAGTGCCTCATTGTATAATCAGCTTCTGCAAGACTAAATATATCCAGAGATACAGCTTGTTCAGGCCCCAATGACTTTCGATTCTTATACTGCTGCTTAACTTTCTTAAATGTCGAAAGGGATTCAATTATAAGACCTAGCTCAACTTTAACTTGCCTCAAACGATAAATTTTTAATAAAGAATTGAGCACAACCAATTCTTGTATTTTCAAGACCTCGGAATTAATCAGTTCGGATTTGGCCAAAGCTTTATTTATCCTAGAACCTCTTTTTCCGCCAATTTCAATAGGCATCATTAGCGCTAAATCAACAGTATCTGATGTTTGGCCAATATTATCTGTTTGGCTGACTCCTAACTCTATTTCGGGGTTAGGAATTCTGCGGGCCTCTTTTATCAATCCTTTCCCTATCTCAAGGTCATAACTTGACTCCTGAATTAAGGGATGATTTTGCAAGGCACAAACCACAAATTCTTTTGTGTTACCAATCTCTCCACATACAGGCTCATTCCCCGCAAGCTCATTTGCAAATACAACTTTCGACAAACCAACGACATTTAAAAATAAACATCCGGCTATAATAAAACGGAACATACCGATTACTCCAAAATACCAACCTTAACAAGCACACAAAATGCTGATCCAGTCAGATAATAGTTTCTAATTTAAAAATGATTTACTTTAGGTAATATGCTTTTAGCAAGCTAATTATGCCAATATTGGAGGGCGCACCTCTTCATCTAGAAAAGGCAAAGGTACAAAGCGACTATATATGAAAAAGGAAACAATATTAGTATTTGTTATAGAAATATAATAGGCGTTGATTGTAAAACCGCAATGAGCCAAATGACAAGAGTGGCATGATTTCGGGGCATTAGTTTCATGCTTAGAATTATCACAAGAGCTATCTGTATGTAGCTGCGCAACTAAACTCGTATCAGAACTCGTGCCATTCATTAAATCAGCTTCATGGCTTTCAAACACATAAAGCAAATTTAACGATATCAATAATAGGCAAATAAAGGTTCTAAGCACTAAGTTATGTCTCCCCTCTAATTTAGACGAGCATAAGTGCCTAGTTTTACAATGTCAATTATAATATAGCCTTAAAAACACTTAAATATCGCTTGAACTTCATTTCGAGCTAAAAAAATATCGCCTCTTTTGAACTTTCGGAAGAGGACTATCGAAGACTGGAGAAGAGACTATAATGAAGTTAAACCACATAGTTCCCTGGGGCTTTGACTCCTGTGGAATTTAAAAACCAATCTTTGACGGGGTGAGACTTAACTTTGGAGTGGCACCACCTCGGGGCTCAGGTCACAATCAACAAAGCACAAACCGGAAACCAATAATCTGAAGGGTGATTTCCCCGACATGTACTAAACATTAGTCTGATAGCGTTATTAATGTCAATTCCTAACTTGTATATTTAATCACAATCTATTTCGCAACATACCAAAAACCTAAAATATCAAACCTTTAAAAGTTTGTCTGAAAGCTGCCGAGCTCTAAACAAAAGTCGTAATACAGACAATATAAAATATATGTCTTATATAAATGCAGTATTTAAAGTCAACGTCGAACACTATTTTTATAACTCAAATAATCCGCTCCAAATTTATCAAATAATATTTTTTCCTCGGGAACAATTTGGAATCTATTTATGTAAACAATAAAAAGAGGAGTCAACAATACCATTAATACATCTCCTAGATAAAGAGTATAGGACAACAGCCATAAATAAAAACCCAAGTACATGGGATTTCGCGAAAATCTATATACCCCACTAACAATTAGGTATTTACTTTTATCTGGATATAAAGGATCTACCGTTGTTTCTTTATTCCTAAAGTTAAAGACTGCCGAGAACACAGAAAGCGTAGCTAGAGTGAAAAGAATTATTGCTAGAATATCAATGAACAAACTATTTATCGTGTGAAGGCGATAACATTTATAAATAATTGTGCAAAGGCCCCCTACAATTAACATTACAATAAGTGGTGGCACCTTCAACTCAAGTGCTTTCATGATAACTATCTCCTAATATTACCTGTTCCCTAGTCTCATCTAGGGTTTGAGGGAGCGAAATAGATACTTTAGTCCCACCCCCAAGTTCTGATTCTATATCAATTTGCCCCTTGCTTTTATTTACAAATTCAAATGCATGAGTTAGCCCTGTGCCTCTTCCTGACTCACCTTTAAAAGTTATTTTCTCTCTACCTAATCGATTAATATACTTATTAGGAATACCAGCTCCTTTATCTGTAATAGTAACCAGATTAAAATTGCTACTGCTGCATACGTCAACACTCACAAAGCCGCCTGATAAACCATAGGATTCAATAGCATTATTTATTAGATTTGATAAAACGGATTTAAATTCAACTGGTTCAATTTCCACAAAACCTTCGCTGATATTGCATGAATTTTTAGATTCAATTGCTACTTCAATACTATTTGAATATTCAAATATTTTCTGCTGCACGACCTCATCGACCAGAACAGGCAGCAAGACTAAATCGTTTTCAGCTTGCTGTCCCTTCATATCCAAAACAATATCTTTATTCGTTTTAGATAGCTTTTCCGAAAGAGCTTTAATTTCCTGAACAGCATTCTTTAGAACATTTTTTGCCTGAATTGGTAAGCCAAACATAGTCGGAAGCATCATCTCAATAGCTATAATTGGCGAACGAATATTATGCCCTACTTCACGTGCTAGTTGCACTTTTGCTTCGACCTTCTCAGCTTCAAGAACTTTTCCTTGTGACTTCTCTAGTGTCTCTAGCAGGTTATCGAATTCTTTTGTAAGATATGCGACCTCATCGGTGCCTTCTAGGTTAATCCTGCCCGAGAGAGACTCGCTTTCCTTAATTTTTTCTACCCTTTTACTTGCGTACTCGATATTTTTCACAAGTGCTCTAGAGATAACTTTACTCAATATATACGCAAGGATTATGTTGCAAAGACCGATCAGCAGAAAAATACCTTTAGCAGTAGCTTGAACCGATTTAAGCTCTGCTTTTGAAATATCAGACTTAATCACATAATAGTAATTACCATTCTTAGAAGTCCCGGCCTTATCGCATTGACAGCACTTTGTGTGACTAGAGCCGATCTCTGTGTACATCTTAAAATCGTTTTTTGATTCGAATACTTTGTTATCGCTTGTTGGAAGCAGCTCCTTACCTTCTTTGAAAGTCACTCCTTCAGCACCAAATCTACCAAATGGGGTCCCGTCTGGAGCGAACAAAGACAATGACAAGATATTCGTATCCGTCTTCATAGCTTCAACTAGAGTTTTCGCAATAAAATCCACCCGAACTGCCACTTCAATAATTTTAGTTCTATTGTGGTTTGGTATTGATAAAAACTTATAGGGCTTAGGCTCTGGGTCCGGTTTAATTATCGGAGTTGCTTCTACATCCAATTCACCCGAAATCAGTTTTGGGTAATTATCGCAAAATGAAAACAGATTCGGGATTAATTTTGGGTCTTCGTTTGTTGAGTGAGTAAATTTTCCCTTGCTGTCGGTCATAAATAGATGGGTCACATTTAACTCATCACGAAGGCGCTTTAATTCCACATCTGATAATCCACCACGCTCTTTCTCAAATGACGCTACCACTTTAGCTGCATTTAGCATCAAGGACTCTGTATTTGAGTCTAGACGCTTTAACGTATCAGCCAAAATATTGGTTAAAACTTGGTAGCGTGATGTAAACCGCTCGGTTAATAGCCCTTCAACATAGTAGTGGCCGAAAACTATGAGGCCACTACCCATGATTAAAGTTGAAATGAATACGGAAAGGAATATTTTTCTTGAAAAGGTCATCAGTGAGCCTTTTCGTGACTCTCCCTTGTAAATCTAATGATGTCGTCTCTATGTTGTGGGAAAAGTTCTAACATTTGTTCACGTAAACCCACTTCGAAGTCTTCAAATTCAAAACCTGGCGCAACGGTAGTACCTAACAGCGCCCAACTGCCACCTTCAACTAATCGAAGTGCTTGCCAATCATTTCTAGGGACTACAACTTGCGGTTCTTCACCAGCAAGTACATTGCTCCCCATTTTTATTATCTGTTTATTACCATCTGCATCTATTTGTAGCATTTCAACAGCGTCTCCAGCATAGAAATGAAATACTTCATCTGCTTTAATCCTGTGAATTGCAGAAAAGCTACCAGCATGAATCAAGTAATAGATTGCTGTGCTTAAATCTCGTTTAGATTCAGCATCAACGCCAAATACTTGCGCTGGATTTGCCCCATAGTCACTACGATAGGTTTCTCTGTAGTAACCACCCTCTTCCGGCAAAGGCTCTAGGCCCATTGCCTTAATTATTTCTTCGGCTGTCGCCATACCCTCTCCTCCTTGTGCCTGACCTGCAAACATCAGCATTATGCAGATCAATGTAATTTTTAATTTATTTTTCATAAGTAGTTTTCCATCGTCCTTTGGTTAGATGAAGTCCACTTTGATGTTCTTGCTAATTTCTTTTTTCTATTTAACTCACGAATACTTAAGCCTAAAGACTTAAGCTTATTAAAAACTGTACTTCTGCTTACACCAATACACTGAGCAAGCTCCGAAGCATCACCATTGACGGCCTCTAGTGCTGATTTAAAATATTCACGGCCCAGCAATTCAAAAAACCTTTCGTAATTTTCAGGTGTGAGTGAATTCATATCTGTCGGCAAACTCGCCTCAATCTTTCTCATTCTATAGCTAATTGTATCGACTGATGCTTGTACTGAGATGTCATCGTAACCAATGTCGGTGGCTTTTCTTCTTCTCACTGCAATAATCGCCCGCTCAATCGCGTTTCTAAGCTCACGCACGTTTCCTGGCCAATCATAAGACTTTAATGCTTTAAGAGCAGTATCTGTAATCTTAAAATTTGGACCACCAATTTGTAGGACGAATAACTTAGCCAGATCGTCTATATCAGCAGGTCGCTCACGGAGCGGTGCTGTTTGTAGTCTCACAACATTGAGCCTGTGATATAAGTCTTCTCTGAAACTACCGTTAGAAACCATTTCTTCTATATTTTTATTACTTGCAGCTATTACACGACATTTTACTTTTATTGATCGAGAGTCACCAACTCTCGTTACTTCTTGCTCTTGAATTACACGAAGTAAGCGTACTTGTGCTGAAAGAGGCATTTCTCCTATTTCATCAAGAAAGATATCTCCACCATGAGCCAATTCAAACTTACCAGGCTTATCTTGTGTCGCTCCTGTGAACGAGCCCTTTTTATGACCAAACAACTCACTCTCGATTAAGTTTTCAGGGATTGCCCCACAGTTTATTGCCACAAATGGGCGGCGCATATCGTCTTCAATAGCATTAATACGTCTCGCTATTAATTCTTTGCCTGTTCCACTTTCACCAGTAATTAACACATTTGCTGCTGATCCTTTGAGGCTTAGAATGTCTTCACGAAGCTCCATTGTCGGTACGCTCTTTCCCACGATTTCATATTTGAAGGCGTCTTTTACTTGCTGATCTAGGCTTTTTAATCGCCTTTGTGATGCAGCTTTAGAAACTACAACTGGTATTCTCACTAATAAATCAGGAATAATATTTTCAGATTTAATAACGTAGTCATCGGCCCCAAGAGCTATGCAGTGCTTAACCGCAGTGAAGTCTGAATCAGAAGTTAAAACAATCACCACTGTGTTTGGGTAGAAAGTCCTTATTTCAGTTATGATACTTTTGCCATCGCCATCAGGAAGCCCCTTATCTAGAAGAACTACATCGTATGTTCCCGTCTGAAGCTTTTTGCGAGCCTCGGCAATAGTTCCAGCCTCATCTACATCGTTATAGACTCCAAGCATCTGAACTACAGCCCCACGAAATGACTGCATATCTTCAACTAATAAAATTTTGAAATCAGATTTCACTTAGATTCCCCCTTAGCTCCGCATAAATGCTTACACTATGGGCATTTCAAGTCGCAAGTTTTATTTTATTTTTCAATATTTTGTATTTAATAGTCTAATTTATTAGACTTAGCCTGTATTTATTAGCTCAAAAGGAAATAAAAGGTCCGAAATCCGGACCCTTTAGAACACACTAAGCTTTCACTTAAGATTTAGCCAGAAATCAATAACTTCGCTAACTCTCTCTAAATTCATATCTGTTTCTTCGGGGGTACCCAGATTAAATCCATGATCACCATTTGGTGTATATAAATCTATATCAGATGCAGTATGAGTATTTAGCCAAAAACTATTTTCAATTTGCGAAAAATCACAATATTGGTCTTCTTTGGAAATAATAATTAACGACTTTTTTATAGATTTTAAATAACTGCCATATTGCTGGTCAAAAGGCTTCTGATCACTACAATTAGGTGTCAAAAGCACGCCTCTCAATTGAATCTTTTCTCTAATACCTTGTGCGGAATGAGGTAGACCATGTTTTATCCAATTGGCCAGCACTCTCGAACCATAGCTCTTGCCGATAAATATAATTTCCTTCGGCCAAGGCTCATCACCGATGTATGGGGTTGCAAAACTCAAACCAGCTAACAACAGGTGCTGATAAACATCATCATCAACCCTAGGATCAACCTCTTCTAACTCATCTTGCCAACTAAACCGAATCACTGTGTTATTTTGTTTTGATAGTCTTAATGCGATTTTCTCAAATAATGGAGCTGATTTTCCATCAGCTAACCCTGGAGCAATTACTACCAATCTATTATTCCTGTTTTCGACCTGATCTGCAAAATTAATTAATAACTTTGCGTCTTTCGAATGCATTGGTAAAAAAACCTCTTTGTTTATTGTTTCTCCAGCCCAAACCTGGCCGCAGATTATTAGTATAAATAAAAATCTCATCACCTCACCTTCCTTTCTTTACAGCTAGTTACACGTATTGACAGATTAAGTATATTTTAATATATTTATTTTTATATTTAATATTATTTACTTTGGATGAAAATGAACCTTACAAATCTTAAATACTTTATTGATGCAGTTAAATTTGGAAGCATAAAAAAAGCTGCCGAAGTCAATTTTGTTAGCTCCCCAGCAATCTCCACTGCAATCAAGCAACTAGAGATAGAACTGGAAGTTAATCTCATTAGTCATGAAAGAAACCGCTTCCGCCCTACCGAGAAAGGAATATTACTCTGCCAGCAAAGCCAAAAATTATTCTCTGACTACAATGAGATAATAGAATCACTCCATGATGAAGTAAAAATTGAGGGTGACTTAACCATAGCCACTCAGCAAAGCATTGCCGGGAAATATCTAGCAGATATATTCAGACTTCTAAAGGAACAATACCCAAATCTCAATCTCGTATTCAAAACAGGTACCACCGGGCAAAATAAAAAATGGCTAGAAGATGGAATCGTAGATATTGCCTTAATGGTTCATAATGTCGATTTAAAGCAATTTGAAGTAAAAGTAGTAAAGGACGGTAACTTTGTTGTAGTTGGTAGAACAAAAAAACTGTTACCACTTTTTATTACTGAAACAACTAAAGAAACGGTTCACCTACAAAAGAAGTATAAAAAGCATTTCAAAAATGATCTTCCTATAAATTGCAGAATATCGAGTTGGGGGATCATATTAAGTTTTGCTGAGGCCGGTTTAGGTTCAACTTATATCCCCGACTATTTATTAAAAGATAGTAAAGTAAAACCTGTATTCCCAAAAACAAGTCCACTTAATTACCCTTATGAGATAGTGTGCACTGCCAACAATGGTAACCTATCAAGATCTAAGCAATCAGCTTTTGTCGATGCTTGCATTGAAGCTTTTAAAATCTAGCATTAACCTTCGATTGTCTTAATTCATCTACACTTTAGTCTATACTCTAAGTCTAAATAGTTAAACAAAATGCTCACCCTAAAAGTTCAGATAATTGGACTCTGCATGAATTGAATTAGCAATTACATATACTTACATCATATTCAAAACTTGGCACAAAACCCCTCTTTTCTTGCACTTAATAATAGTGAGTGGACGAGAAATTGTTTTCGCCACAAACAAGGGGAATAAATATGTATGCCAGCCAATGTCCAAGGTGCGCCAGTATCAGTTTCGAGCACCTATTAACGCATTCACACTGCTATAACTGTAATTACTCGCCAGAAGAGGACTATCGTCTCTCTAAGTGGCGAGAACTAGAATTTAAATCACTAGCAAAATCAAAACTTTCACACTTCCAAGATCCACTAAACACCAGCGCCCACTCTGTACTGATTGGCGCTGGAGGAGTGTTGTGACACCGGATTGTTTTGATTTTTACCTATGGAGTGTGGGCGAGATAAACCCACCACCCTATATAGAAGAATTTTTTATTAACGAAATAACAAGGAGTGAAAATTATGACTCAAAAGTTTTTTGATGTGATCGTAGCAAAGGAATATGAAACAACAGTTAACGGAAATTTAGAAAAGAAAACCGCATGGAACCGTATTGGTCGTGCGTGGCCTTCTCGCTCTGGAGAATCCATTAGCTTTGAACTGTTTATGCATCCTAATCAACGCTACGTCGTACAAATGAAAGATCGAAACCAAGAACCTTCTGCAAAATCGCAAGAAGTGCCGTTTTAACAAGGAGAACCTAATGACAAAATATCGAAATTTTATGATCTATTCGCTTTTGTTTTTAATGCCCATATTGGCTCATGCTTCAGTTGAGTCGTCACTAATGGGTTTAAAGTCAGTATTGCTAGGCTCTATCTTGCCAATCTTTGCAGTTTTGGGTTTAGGTTTTGCGGCATTTAGCTTCTTCACAGGAAACCCGCAGGCAAAATACCACTTAACTTGCGCACTTGTTGGTGCGGTTGTTCTTTTTGGAGCACAAAGTATTGTTGATCTTATCCAAAGGGTGGTTCGATGAAAAACTGCCCAACAAGTAACATGAATAAGTCACAATTGTGGGGATTTGAAGTCAGTCACATAATAGTCGCCTTTGTCATGCTCGCAGGTTCAAATACATTATTAAATGTCATGCAAGGCCCTCTTATTCTTTCATGGGGCATGGGTATTATTACCCTGCTTACTTTACGAATCATTTCTCATGGACAGAAAAATGGACATCTTGAACTACTTGGTCGCTTTATTTTTGAACCACACCTCTTTCTTGGCCACCAAATCGGCATAAAAAATGGGAGTAAAAATGAGAAAGTATAGTTTAACCAAACTGGTTCTTGGGTCACAGTGGCTTGATGACGGTATTATTAGTCATGCTGATGGTTCTATTTCAAAAGGATTTGAGATGGAGCCTCTCTCTAGTGGCAGTCTCGAAGAGTCTTTCTCTGGACCTACCTCAGAGAACTTCTTTTCTAAATTGTCTGACCTTTTAACAAAACTGCCAAATCACTTTGATGGGCAGATCATCCTTTCTAGAGAAGAGATAAAAACAAAAGAAATCAGTGGCTACACTACAAAACTGTACTTTTTCGAAAAGGTGCAAAAGCCTGAAAGCTATTCACATATCCAGTCACTACTCAGTGAGATTAAGCTCGATCCGAAGCCAATTACACAGGTCGCATACAAAAAAATCATTAAGAATGTGTTTGGCTCATGTGTTTTAGCAAATCGTTTACCTGATTTAACATGGGAAAAAGATTTTATTAAAGTGAATAACAAGGTCGTTCGCGCTCTATCATTAACTGAACTCCCGCAACTGACATGGCAGGGATGCCTTCAACCCGTATTTGAGTATCCGGCAGAATTTATTGTTTCTCTTAAAGTGAATACTCCAGACCGAGCAAAGGTCAAAAAGCAATTAGAAACCAAACGCCGAGTGAGCCACGCTCTGTCTATTAGCTCATCCCTCGAAGTTAAAAATATTGAATCAAATTCAGTTCTACACTCATCTGAAGAAACTCTTGAGCGCATTTTAATTGGGAAAGAGACATTGCTTGAGATTTCAATGGGCATTTTACTATTTGGTTCTGAAGAAGATACGTTAAAAACTGCAAGAGAACTAGAACGAGTTATTTCAGGTATTGGAAATGCTGGACTGTTTTTAGAAGGTATTGGCGCTTTACCCGTTATTAAAAGCCATATCCCAGGCAACAAAACTCTTGGCATCCGTAAACTTCCTATATTGACTGAGAACTTCTCGCATATTCTACCCATATTTCATGACTACTGCCGATTAAATGATCCTTCGAAACTAGAGCTTCGATCACGCACTAATGAGCAATCCTATTTAAATTTATTTTCCAAAGAGAATTTAAACTACAACTCCTTTATTTGCGGAGCTTCGGGTTCAGGGAAAAGCTTTTTAATGAATGCCATTTTATCGTCCACATTAGAAGATGATACTTCTTCGAGGTTATGTATCTTTGATGTGGGTGGGTCTTATGGTCGATTAATTGAAGCTAACGGTGGAAAGAGCACCTCACTTTCTACAAATGAAGCCATTTCCCTAATTTCGACGTTTTTGCAAATGTATCCGGTTTCAGGAGAAGGTTTTTACAGGACATTCATTGAAACACTTTGTGGATCAGGTTCACACATTACACACTCACATCGCGTTGCCCTTGATGATTTGCTCAAAGAAGTAGAAGGGACTCCTTTATCTATTCAAACTTTAATTGATAATGCAAATACTAGAAATGAGCGTTTCTATTTAGACATAGCTCATTGGCTTAAACCTCATGTTAAATTTGATAAAGTCAAAGATCGTCAAGATCTAATTGAACTTATCACTGGAAATGCCACTGCATTTGACTTTAAAGAGCTAGACTCTGACCCCATACTGCAAAAGACGACGATTCTTTTACTCACAGAGCTTCTTTGGAAAGATTTAGTGAATGGTAAATACAGCAGAACACTTATTGTCTTTGATGAAGTTTGGCGGTTCTTTGCGCAGAGTAAAACATTTTTAGAGGAAATGTATCGAACACTCAGAAAATACAAAGCCGGAATTGTCTCGATTACTCAAAACCTCTCAGACTACGGTGATGAAGCCTTCGCGAAAATGCTTTTCACCAATAGTTTTACCAAAATATTTTTACAAAATGGTGCGTCAGCTGAGTATTTAAAAGAAACCTTTGATTTGCCTGAGTCAGATATAGAACGAGCACTGTCTGTGACATCTAAAAAGCCACACTACTCAGAGTTTTTCGCTCTCTCGCCAAATATGAGTCAGGTGTTTCGCTTATATCCGACTAAGAAATTCTACGACCTAGCTAATACAGAAAACATATCAACCAAACCTAAAAAGGAAAGTTTATGAAAAAATTAATTATAATTACCGCTTTCCTTGGACTCCCCTATAATGCAAAAGCTGATCTTTGGGGTGCCGACTTACCCCTTCTTGCTGAAATTGTCTTTAATACCTTGCACACCATGATGGAGCTTCAACGTCAATCTGAAGCCCTTAATGACCAGCTTCGCGGTATTAATGACAGAATCAATCGTGTACGAACTATTTCTGAACTAGTGCAGCCCGACACTTGGGACAAATGGAAAGACCCCCAAGATGCATTTAGAAGGCTTCGTACTATCTACTACACAATGCCTAAAGAGTATCGAACGGATAAATCAAATGCCATCGAAGCCGAACTCTCACGGGCTATGAACGTTATTTCCAGAATAAGTAGTGAAGCTAAAACCACTTTTCGCTCTGGAAAGGAGCTAGAACGTAGAGGTAAAGACTCCTCCCCTGGAGTGGCACAAAAGCTTACTGCGTCAGGAGTGGGCACACTCGTATCTATGGAGGCACAGTCACAGATTATTCAAAGCCATATCACGAGCTTACTTTCACAGATGTTAGCCGAAGCAAACGAAAAAGAAGCCCGTGCAGCAACCTCTAGGGGTAAATCTTATTCATCGGTAGCTAAAAACTTAGATAAT
>MDTC01274239.1_pt1 | contig 22713 bp, 25 predicted proteins | sample 811181 | NCBI WGS metagenome assembly MDTC01 (sample SAMN05326644, study PRJNA326480) | marine metagenome | isolation source: seawater | place: Pacific Ocean: North | collected 2011 | reverse complement strand
TGTCTTGCATTTTCGAGAAAGATTTCGGAAGAGTTACGTATGCCGCAATGTGTGTCATTTAATACCGCCAGTTTCAAGTTAATAAACTCCAAATACAATAGATAAAGAATGCGAAAATAGTAGCAAGCAAACTACCGACTGTAAATAATTCAATATCATCATGTGTTAAAAAGAAATATTTAATTTCAAATAATATTTTTTTCATGTTAAAAATTCCGATAGATCTGAGTCAACACTGCGCTTCCTTCGTTTCTTTTCTTCTCGCGCAAACTCTTTAATTTCTACATCCACATGTTTCACTTTTTCAATACGATCTCGAAGAGTATCAATAAATGCGCCAGCAACCTGCTGAGACATATCATCTCCAAGTTCATTATCGATGAATGCTTCTACTCCAGACTTAGCGAGATATTTTAGTTTGATATCTTGCTGTTTCTTTTCCTTAGCAATCCGTCGAAGAAAAGCATACCATGTGATTTGCGTAAAATATGCAAAGGCATTTGGTTTGCCAGTTCTAGTTGCTGCTTCGATATTATAATTTTCGATTGCCTTCAAGCAGTTTTCTACTGCATCCATTACCATCTCTTCACGATATGTGTAGCGAATGAAGTTTGCTCTATGAGATAACCCTTCTGCAATCCTTAAGAAACAGGTTGCTATGTAGTCTGGAACTATAGGGAGTTGAACTTTTTCTTTTTTTGCTTTACGAACTTCATGTACATAATCTACAACAGCAGTGGAAAACTCTGCATTGTTTACATAATGAATGCTCGCTCGTTTAGTTCTCGCCATAATGAAATACCTTTTCACAAATTACGATAATTATACTATATCCACCCACAATTGTAAATGAATATATTTTGCTTCTACATTAAAACTTTTTTCTTTACAATATCACTTTTGTATGATATAATAAGATTGATCGCTGAAGAGGAGAGGATACTCAATGTAAAGTCCCCTTCGGTTTAAATACTATTACATTCGAAGGATCAGAAGAATCGTCCATGTCTAAATTTGACACAATTTTTATTTCTGCCTCGGCAAGTTGTTTTTCGATCTCGGCATATTTATTTTCTAAATATGCTTCCATCTCTTCTTCCGTGAGTTCTGCCGCTTCCTCATGGATAGCTTCAATATCTAATCCTGCTTGTTTTATTTTGTTATATCGTGCAACCTCTTCGAGCGCGGAGTTATAATGCCTCATGACTTGTTTGGAGGGTGTGCATTCGCCAACGACATGTACAGAATTTAATGACATCAATTCATCAGTATCATCTACAAAGGACATCCATGGTTTGAACGTATAATATCTAACATTCTTTTCCCAATTCTCTACGACAACGATTTTAAGAACGTTTCGTATGATGACGTCAGGTGCACGACTGTCGCTGTCATCCTGGTCTAGGACTTCGCACACAATTTCTTCGTTGTTTGTCAACTTAAATTGTTTGTACATCATGATTAAATATCCACTTTGAAAGTTTTAACATTGAACTGTTCTTTCTTATATATTTTCATTCTTTCGAATGAATGGAGCAACGAATAATTTTTTCTCTCCCCTATACTTAGGTCATCTGATATATCGTACAATACTGTTGCTTTTTCATCGTCCGATTTTCTTAGTCCTCTGCCTATACTTTGCAGAACACGTATCTGCGATTTGCTAGGTGAAGCAAATACGATATTATGTAAGTTCCTTATATTTATCCCTGTTGAAAACGTTCCTAATGAAGCCACAACGATTGCGTTTTGCATTTTTTCCACAATTCCTCGTATTGCTTCGCGGTCGGTGGTATCCGTTCCACCAGAAACAAAAAACACTTTCCTATCTTCCGGAGACTTTTCTTTGATAAGTTGATATAATATTTTACCGTGGTCTTCGACTCTCTGGTAGAGGACAAGGGTGTTACCTCGTAAGTCGAGTGTAAGATTACGAATGAATTTGTTCCTTTGTTCATTGGATATAATGTACTGGATCTCATCCTGATATGTTCTCTTACCAAACTCCGAACGTATCTCCTTTGCATAGTTAAGTACGATTCGCTTAATTTCGAGCTGGGCGAGAGTATCGTTATCTTGTAGGGATTTTGTTGTGGTAACACGATATATTTTACCGAATAATCCTTGGAGTACGAGTTCATGTGTTTGCGCTCCATCTAATGTTCCTGTAGTTCCAAAACGATATTCCGCTTCGGATGCTTTGTTCATAATTGACATCAGTGACTTTGATTTAAATCCATGACATTCATCACCAACTACCATGCCGAACTGCGAAAACCAGTCGCGTGGTAATTTGTATATAGATTGCCAAGTGCTAATACATATTGCTGCTTCAAACGTTTTATCTTTGCCAGAGTATATCTTATGCATGGCACCCTCTGGGCAACCATACTCTTTGAAATCATTATACATCTGTTCAACAAGAGAAGTAGTTGGGACAATAACTAAAACGCGACCACCCTTTGGAAACTTCAGTCCTGTAGTTAATCTCATCAACCAATACATTGCTAATGCGTATATGATAAGAGATTTACCAGATCCCGTTGGTGATAAGAGAATACCACGTTTTCGATGTATCCCTGTAGTCACAGCATCAAATTGATAATCTCTTATTTTAAATGGCAGTTCTAGTTTCTTAATAAATTCGTAAATTTCTTTTACATCAATTTTATTGTAATCTTCAGGAAGTCCGTATTTAGAATCTATGCACTCTACTTCATATTCACGTTGCTCTGAGAATTTAAGTAGGTGTGGATATAATCCTGCAGGAAGTTCACCGCTCATCATATTGTAGAGTCGAATTTTACCATCCCACAAACGATTGCGAAACGCTGGCATAAATTTATACCCAGGAACATAGAATGAGAAAAACTCATTTAGTTCGTGGGCAGTACCAGATTCGCAATCCACGTGTAGGTTGGCGTGGTTTAATTTCCTGACTCGAATTGTTTCCATTTAATTATATTTGATATCGTTTGATGCCGCCAGTTTATGTTGTTTATTATTTCAGTAAGACTATCTATAGTTGTTTTTAAATACTGTATTTGTTCTTCGGACTTTTGTATCTCTGGATCTGCGTCATAGTAATAATCCATCTCACCCTTTAAGATTTTGAGACCATTGAAAGGATCGGGATCCCAACCCTTCTCTACTATCTCTTCGTGAGACATTTTTCCATTATACCATAACCATTTCTCTTTGAGTAAAGATTTCTGTTGAAACTCTACTCTTTTTAGTTTCAATTTATATGTGGATAATAATTCTAGATATTTGGCATGTAGTAAAGGTGCATTCCTAGAGGAAGATGCCAAATCGTTTTGATTGATGTTGCAATCTTCTTTCCACATTTCAAGTATGCTTTTCAAATCCATCATAATAAAACTCCATCAAATATTATATATTATACTATAAAATGAGAAAAAAGTAAAGGGATTATTGAACTATTGTACCAGTCCAGAATGGAGTAGAAGTCACAGGATCTACTGATACATAATCAAACTGTCCTTGTATGCCTAAACTGTTTCCTTGATTGTTCACGATTCCTGCACCACCAGATCCACCACCACTGTTTGTAGAATTGTAATGGAAACCGTTAGACTGCCAACCAGTTCCTCCCATAAAGTAATTGATACCATATGCCCGGAATCTTGTACTCATACCCCAGTTTGCTTTATTATTTGTAACAACCCACCAATACCTTGTGCCACCTGTGCCAGAAGGAATCTGAGATGTAGGTATAGTAGTTGCCATTCCTAGGTGACGCATATCACGACCACGTGCGGCGAAACTGTATTCCACTTTTTGATTTCCACCACCTTCGACAAATTTACCTTGTGAATTATAGTGAGGTGAAAACACTGCAGTCACGTCTCTTTGACCTGCGCCCATATTACCATAGTCAACAATATTCCATTTCCACTCTAGAACCCAAGAATTTAATGCTGGTCGGCGCAGACGAAGTCTCATGTTACCGAACCAACCTATCTGCCCGCCAGATGCTCCACCCATGCCACCGATCGCTGTCGTAGATGTATTGCTCCCTACACCGAAAGCAAATTGAGTTATTTTCTTTGGACCAATATAACCTGTTCCTGCGATACGAATAGGTTCTACTGCCCAAGTGTTTATTAGAACAAATTCGTTAACAACTCCTGTTCCCTGAACTCTACCATTATGATTGAAAAATATCTTAGCAGTATTAGGATGACCATCAAACGTCAACTTCCGAATTTTAGTTCCGGCAACTGTATTAAATCTCCAAATAGGAAGTTGTTTTTTCACATTATCCAATGTGCTTACAACAAGATGTTGACTCTGATATGTGTTGTTAGTAATATCAATATTCCAGATACAACCCTTTGTAGCAAATACTGCCATGATAGAATCCTTATACTAATTCAAAATAATTAAATCTAAAAGAAGCATTGAAAGTTATATATTCTGAACCACCCGAAGTAGAAGTAAATTGTATATCCCCAAGAGACGTTGGTATACAATCTATGTATCTAACCATTTTAGTTAGATTATTATGACTTGATAAAATTGAGAGAGTGATATCAGCATAAGTTGGTGCCGCGACATCAGATTGAATATTACCTCTACCACCCTTACCCATATTTGTTTCTAGTAATCTGCGAATCCAAGAAAACATTTCATTGTATGCTGTTAGATTTTCGTCCAATATGATGTTGGTGTTTAATTCGTTGAAAGTTAAAACGTCCCCAGGAACTGGAACTCCAGCAACTCTGCGAAAAGGAACTTCTACTGAGTTAAGTAACATTCCGGGATGAGTGACGTTTTGACAAAAGAATTCTAAGTTAGGATAGTTTCTTCTATCAATCACCAACTTAAAACTGGTGGGTTGTAGGTAATTAAAATTTTCTGTTAAAGTAGCCATATCTCTATTTATAATAATTTTATCATAAAAAAGGGAGGGGAAAACCCCTCCCAGTTTGTTTTTTCTCGTTTCTTTTTATTATGCCCCGAGGATATTGTCCACGCGGAAGATACGATAGTATTGGTTTGACTTCGCTGCGGCGAGACCATTTGATGGTGATGAACCAACGAATGGGTTTGATGCCATACCGTAACGAGTCTTGAAACCAATCTTCGGCTGGAAGGTGTCCTCACCGACCGCACGTACCATTGTCAATGGAACGTATGGGCAATAGAAGAGACCAGCGTCATATGGATTGGTTCCCTTATAACCGACGTTGACATAATCGGAAACGGCATATGGGTCAATGTAGACACGCATACGACCATTCAAGACACCAGCAAAAGTATTACCTGTGTCGTCAACGTTAAGTGAAGTATTCATTGCTGGTGCATAGTCAAGCATACCTGAGGCAGCAAGAGCAGATGCAACATCAGAAGAACAAACGATGAAGTTACCTTTACCGCGACGTGTTTCTTTCGCGATTGTGTTTGCTTCACGCTCCATCTGAAGAATCAGACCTTTGAACTTCTCAACTGACCAACGACCATCAGCATCTGTTTGGATGTTGAAGATACCGTTGATAGCAGTGTTAGCAGTACCCGCACCAGTTTTTGCTTGTGAGTTGATAGTACGGATGACTTCACGGTTGATTTCAGCCATGATTTCTGTTGACAGAATATTTGCCAACTCTGTTTCAGCGTCAAGACCATGAATCGCTTTCAAGTCTTGTGCCAGTTCCAGAGTGTATTCTGCTTTCAGCGCACGTGACTTTGCAGTCACTGTTGCTTTTTCGATGGTGAAACCCATCTCTGCAAACTGCTCACCACCAGATGCACCAAGTGCTTCTGCTTCGGCAGTTGAGTAGAGATCGACGTTTGCGTCAGGCAAGTCTGAATCACGCTCGTTATCGATTGAAGAATCGGCAGCGAGGTGTGAACCGTCAGCCAAATCACGGAGACCTGATGGGTCTGCGAACTGACCTGCTGTTGCTGAGTCGCCTGAGTAGTTTACTGCTGCTTCGTTAAACAGTGCTTCACTGTTTGCTGAAACGCCAGCTTTAGTTGTTTGGAAACGAGACTTCATCGCAAAGATGAGACCTGTTGGACCAGACATTGGCTGAACACCGCAAATGTCGTATGCCATCAAGTTTGGCATTGCACGACGTACGAGTGCAATCAATACTGGATTCCAGTTAGCAGTTGTGCCACTGGTAACAGTTGAAGTATCGTTGGTTTCGTTGAGCATACCCTCTTCACGAAGGGCAATCTCTTGGTTTTCCAGAATAGCAGCAGTTACTGCTTTCCGGTGCTGATCTTTAATGACGCCTGCTGACTCTTCGTTCAGTACAGGTGCCCATTTTTCCATCAGCGCATCGTAAGATACTGTGTTCATTTTTTTGGACTCCCAAATTATTTTTTGTTAGTTTTTTGGATTGCAGTTAAATACTGGGCCATAGTATCGGAAGCGACAACCTGCGGTGCATCACCATCAGTTGTATCTTCTTCAATGTCAGCAGACTCAGTAACCTTTTTGGAGAAGTAAGATTCTTTGACTGTTTCAACTTTCTTAGCAAAAGTCTCATCGTCTTCAAAATCAATTTCCTCTACCAAATCTTTTAATTTTTCGACTTGAGTGTCAGCAAGGTCTTTCGAAGCTTCGCGTATAATTTTTTCACGCTTCAATACTTCTAATTCTTCTTGCATAGCAATCGACTTACCAGTTTGAGTATTGAGTTTCTCTTCGAGTTCCTCATTCTCTGCAGCAAGTTCGTCAACTAGGTCAACCTTTCCCTCTGGAACCTCGATATAAGATTCAGTGAACAAATCTTTGAGACTGTTCATGAACTTCTCGGCGATTTCAGTGCGAAGGCCAGACTGAACAGCAAGTTTATTTTCTTCCATCCAGTTCTCAACAACGTAGTTTAGATAGCTATCGACTTTTTCAACGAGGTCTGCTTTAGTAGTAGAAACTTCTTCAGCAAGTTCTTCGTTGTACTTTTCTTCTAAGCGATCGATTTCGTCAGAAAGTTTTGACTTAATCGCTGCTTCAAAGATAACTCCTGCCTTTTCTTTGAATTCTTCAGACAGTGTTGCTTCTGACTCCACAAGAGCATTGAGGTCTGCAGAAAAATCAACTGTATAATCGATATCCTGTTTTTCTACAATCGCATCTTCTTGATCCGTTTCGACGCCTTCGTGATATGATTGATACATCCTCTGCATTTCTTGCTTAGACATACCACTCATCTTTGTAAACATGGCATTAACCATGCCTGCTTTAGTCTTAGGCATTGGATCTTTTTTGGTTTGATCACTAGCACCACCAGCTGCTTTACGAGTTGGTGCAGTACCAGTTGCATCACCTGCTTTGTCAACAGAAGCAATTGACTGTGCTTCAGCATTCTTAGGATCGTGAGTTCCTTCTTCCACGACTTCGTCCGTTACTTCGTCATGGAGTTCAACTTCCTGATCTTCAATTTGATCTTCAGTCATTATTGACTCCTTTGTCATTTAGATTTAAGCAACGAGAGGAAATTTTTAAACTCACGAACCTGCGTTTCATACAGATCCGCACGAGGAGCTTTCTTAATTTCAGTCTCTATCTTCTCAATTGCCTGAGCTTCAATGATGCCGTTGTTCCATACCCATTCAACACCTTCCATAACTCCATTAACAAATGCGCTAGGAGCAGATGGGTCTTGAACAATATCTACTGCATTGAGTAGAAAGTCTGGTTTTACAACCATGGCGCCACCACGATTTTCGAGGCTTCCCATTCCACGAGTTGAGACGCCCAGTTTGACACCACCATCCAACAGACCTTTTACAATCTGCCCCATGGGAGTTTCCAAAATAGTCGCCTTACCCACAACATCGTTTCCTTCCCAATTAAGAGAATCGATCTTGTGAGAAACTTTGTCTAGATTAACGGTCGGACCTTCAGGGTGATTTAATTCACCAACCGCACGACCCTTTGAAACTTGCTCGCCAACATATTTGTTGACTGCTTTTTGCATGATCGGTTTTGGATATATACGACCGTTACGATTCTTTTGTTCTGCTTGCATGAATATACCTTCGATGATGTATTTTTTACCACCATCATTAGTTTTTTCAGTGATGTACTCTAGATTATCTTCAGTATATTCTGCAATGAGTTTCATTATTTTATCCTCTTGGATAACTTATTTTTGTAAAATAAACATTGGCACTGCTTGCGTACAGGGTTTCTGCTGGTGCTTTATGAACCACCACTTCTGTACGCGAGGGCATCCGAAAGGAACCACCATTAGATAAAGTTACAACAGATTCAGAAGTACATGAGATATAAACGACTCTTGCTTTACCCAAATCTGTGGCATTGCCGCTGCCATTTGCTTGTGTTACAGCACCGAGCGGAGTGAATTCAAACATACTTTTAACCCTTCATCTGTTTTATAAATTCAGTAGAAGCTTTCTCTGCTTCTTTTTGCGATTTGTAAACGTCGAGTCTATCTCCATCTACATAAGCAACGAAACCATTTCTTTCTTTATGAATTTTAACCGAAACCCTCTGGATTTTTTTATCAAAAACAACTTTGCCTTCAGGTTTCCTACCAGTTAATTCTCGTAATTCAGTAAATGTTTTCATTTTACTTATTCCTATTATTTATACAAAAACAATTTTTTACTCGTCAGGATTCTTCTTCGTCTCCGGAATCCTCGTCATCGTCGACGTTATCTTCGACTTCGACATCTTCCTCATCATCCTGTTCCTCCGATTCAAACTCCCCCTCTCCTTCAAGGTCAAGTTCGAGCTGTTCGTCGTCAGATGGATCGTCGAGTTCTTCTTCATCATCTTCTTCCACACCGTTGTAGATAGCATTAGATAATCGTATCTTTTCTTGGTCTAAGACATCACTTAATTTGACTGTCATAATATCACCAAATGCTTTTTCTGCTTTATTGTAATCTTGGTCTAGTGCATTTTGAATCAATTCTTTAACTGCTTCACTCACTGTCATCTCCTTGCGGTTGTTGTACAGGTTGCTTTTCCTGCTCTGGTGGTTCTTCATCATCCATATCCTTTGACATATTTTCTATATCTTCATCAGAAAGCATAAGGATATTTTTCTGAACCCATTCTTTTGAATAATATTCACCAACGTAGTTTGATATCTGATCTAACGTTTGTAATCTTTCTCTCAGAACTTCCATATCTCTAAGTTCGGAGAAGTGGTTATCACGTATGAAGTCGACTGTAATATCGTTCTTCCATGAATCCCAATCCTCTTCGGTACAAATCCCTTTAAGGATTAATTGCTTTTTCAGTATACCATAAAATAAATGTGCAAATCTAGCACGTAGTCGGTTGATAAACTTTTGAAACTTTAATTCGTCACGATTAATTTCTGATGAGCGACCGATAAAGTTAGCAACTGCTTCGGTATCTAATCTGCTAAGAGGAACGTTTAATGAACGATACATTCTCCGCTGAAAATATACCACATCATCAATCTGCCCAAGGTTTTCACCTCCTGGTAAAGTTTCAATAGAAGTACCTGTACCACCCTCTCTACGAGGCAACCAAAAATCTTCAAGCATTGACATATGCTTTCGATCATCTTTAATTTGACCTGTCTGAGCATCATAAACAAGTTTGTTACGATACTTTGACATAATAGATTTTAGATATTCTTCTGCCTTTCCTCTCGGTAAGTTACCGACGTCTACATAAAATACTCTCCGCTCAGGTGCTCTTGCTAATCTATAAATGACGAGAGCGTCCTCCATCATGCGGAGTTGGTTAATAGGTTTCAATCCTTTATGAAGATGAGATACAATCTTTTTGCGATCCTCGGATAGTTGCCCTGAAGTTACATAACTCACAGAGTCGTTAGTCATCTTCACGCCACTATTCGATGATCCTGGTTTTTCGGTATAGATAAAAAATTCTTCAGTGTTTTCTACTATCTTCGCACCAGTTTCTAAATCTTTTTTGTATTTTACCTTTTTGACCTTGCGCATTTTTGCAGCATCAATCGGGCGAATCTCTTGAATACCTTCTTTGGGATTATCTTCATTTACGACTAGGTGGTGATATAGTCTTCCATCGACATACCAACGGCGGAATATATCGTGTCCTAGTTCTTTAAAGTTGAGCATACCATAAATGGCATCAAATTCTTCTTTGATAGATTTTTTAATAGTATCTTTTGTTTCAACTTTTTCTAGATTAACATCGAGAGTTTGTTCTAGTTCACTTCCTGTAATTGCCTCGTTTACAATATCTTCAATTGCAGCATCAACTTCTGGGTGCATCGCGTTTCCGCGATACTTCATAATCAATTGATAATTATCTTTTGAATCATCATCACCAAGATTTAGATACTGTCCGTAATGACTTCCAGAAACAGTAGCATAACTTCCTCCCTCATCATCCCTTGGTGGAACGATAGAAGTTATATCTTCTTTCTTTTTGGCACGTTTAATTTCGAAACCAAATAATTTGATACCTTCTTGTTCTGCCATTATCTATAAACCTTAAATAAGAATAGAAAGTGGAGTCGACCTCGCCGACTCCACAGTTTTATTTAGTCAGTTGTATTTGACTCAAAATACTGATATGACCAAGTACAAGTGAACCGCTCGATCGTATCGTTATCTCCATATCCAAGGGTGATTTCACCCAAGTCTGAAGGGAACGCACCACGGAACGTATAGTTCTTGATTACATCACCATTTCTATCTAACTGATCAACTTTCAAATCTGCCTCGTATGAGATTGGAGTTGTGAGTCCAGTATTTGCTGAGTGAGCATTAATACCGTTCATCCAACGCTCAATCGGATCTCTAACTGCGAAGTCAGTATCGTTGATAATTGTCGTTGACCATTCAGCAAATGTACGGTCACCTGCCATTTTTAACTGACGACCTCTGAATGGTACCACAATAACACCGAATGTTGACCCAGGCAAAGTTGCTGCTTCGACTAAGAATGATGTCAATTCTGCATCACCGTTAGCGAAACCAGGATAGTTGATTGTCACTTGAAAGAGGTTAGGACGTGCACCACCACCTCTCAGTTTTGACTTAAAGTCATCAACGCCGAGAATAGCCATTGTTCCTTACCTCCTTATACCGTGCCAACAACTTCTTCAAAGTCCACACCAGATCTAACTGCCACGAAGTTAAGTGTGACAAAGTTGATTGACCGAGCAGGTTTGATGAAGATGTTTGCGATGAACTCATTACGATCCACGATCGCAGGAGTGTTGTTCGTTTCGTCACAGACAACACGGAAGTCCGTGATACCGCGACGACCTCTTACCTCGCGAAGTACAGGTTCCACGATGTTCACAAACTCAGCGCGAGTAAACTCATCGTTGAATTCGAACAGTGCCTGTTCTGCCGCTCTACCGATTGCTCTTTCAAGTACGAGGAACAGACGACGAACGTTGATACGATCAAATGCAGACGGACGTCCGAGCATTGTCTTATCACCGAACAATAGAGTTCCTTGTCCAGGAATGTTAGCAATAGGGTTTACATCTGCTTTATACAGAGTATCACGCTGCGATTTGTTTGGAGTATATGACAGAGCAGTGATACCCAAATATTGACCACGACGCGAACCAGCTGGTGAGAACCAAGGAGCGCGATTTAAGTCAGTTGCTGCACAGATACCTGCTGTAGAAGATGCCGCAGGGATATGAATGTATTGATCATTATACTTATCATAGACTTTTAAATAGTTATTATCCATAATTAAGTATGATGAATTTGTAAACGTATCAGCAGTTGTTACAACATTTGTTGTGATAGTTGCTGCTGAAGTGAGATTTACAACATCACTTCTTGCTGGTGAAGCGCATACAACACAGTCTTTACGAGTGCTTTGTGCAGTCGCGACTAAATCATTGACGACTGTTGTATGATCTGTACGACTTACCATGCCAGGAGCGATGAGGAAGTCAACTTCAACTTGATTCTTATCTTCGAACTCATCGTGGGCATCCAAAATCTCTGAAGTTGTCAGAGTTCCTGAATTTGCGCCTCTCGTCAGAGGGAAGTCATGAATCGCTGCACTATCCAAAAGATAGTTAGCACCACTTGTAGCAAATGTACTGAGTGCGGATCTACCGCTCGCTGTGGAGTTAAAGTCTGAATCTAGACCTGCCATCCAAACATATTCTGAGCGATTATTGACGGCATCAACAACATAGTTGTTAGTTCCATCATTATTTTTCGCATCACCAGCGAGTGACAAGAATGCGAAAGTTTCAAGGACTGATCCTCGAGTTCCCGTAAACTTACCATCTTCGTCGACGACTGCGATATGAACTTCGTCATTTGATGCTCCACGATCTGATGCGTAATCAGAAGTTAGTGGTCGCTTATCAAAATCTGAAGCATATGCCCAGTTGGTAAATACAGCGCCAGATGCATCTGGTGGACATACTGATACACTAATTGAGTTGCCGAGTTCTCCAGGATATTTAGCAATAAAGGTATGCTTTCCTGATACGAGTGCCCCTTCTTGGGCATCCCAGTCTGCTTGGTTTTTAACTGTTGGTTGTGATAGAGAACCATCACTGTCAATAGCTCTTTGACCAATCGCGGATCTGGAATTTTTTGCTGCCGACGTTGCCGCTCTTACAACTTGCAGTGAACTCGAATACCGCAAGAAATATTGTGCTGAGTGGAAGTCGATTGTTGTGTCGGAATCTGGTGATGCAAAAGTATCTACAAGAGTCGCTTCGTTATCAACTCTTACCCTTTGCTCAACTGGACCCCAACGAAAATTACCAGCGATTGCTCCAGTGGTAGACTGAACATTAGGAACTCCTCCTGTCAGATCTATCTCTTTTACAACAACCGCAGGACTTTCAGACGGTGTTCCAAGTGCCATGGTTCTATTTCCTTAAATTGAATTATATGTTAACATAATACGGTTGTTTTCAATATTCATCATTATTTATAATTTTTACAAATTTGGATCATATTCGACTTGCCACTTGTATCTATCTTCATCTTGCTCATAAACGTCTATTTGATCGCTATTATCTTGAATATAACCGAAAGGAACTATGTCTTCTTCAATCTCTCTCATTCTTTGTTCGAATAACATTTTCTTCATATCGATATCGGTCATATCAGCAAAATATTGTGTAGAAACAAAATATCCGAACATAACTAAATTCATCATCAAGTCGTCATGATTACCGTCCGATGCTTCATATGATTGACCTCTCGCCTCAAACGTGGATATTTCTAAAATAGTCTGCTCATCATTTATTTTTAATTTGTTATTTTCTAATATGTCTTTAATCGCAGAGCAACCTAATCTTTTGCTCTTACGAGTAATTTCTATTCCTAATTTGTTGGATTTAATTACTGATTCTACATGCATATTTTCATATTCGAAATCATGATATAATCCATTACAAACTACCATACCTTGATCATTTGATTCAATTACGACATATGCATCGTTGTAAACTTTCGCATACTTATATATAATGTTGGGGAAGAGTAATGGAGAGATAGTGTTGTTGCGATATACAGCTACCTGCTCAAAAGGTCTTGTGCTAATATCGATTAAATTAAATGTAGAGTAATCCTGTCCTCTTCCCTTGCTCACATCAACTGTCATGATATAATCGTGATCTTTTTGTGGTTGCTTGTATATCAGTAATAATCCACCTTCTAATATTTTTTTAGGTTGAATAGCACGCAGTCCTAACAAACAATCCGACCCCACAAGAGTATCTCCAGTTCCAAAAAACGTATTACCAAACTCTTGATCAAATTGCAATTGACTTGTATTTGAAATGGTTTCTTTTTTCCATTCTTCATCGCGTCCGGGAACATCCCACCAATCTACTCTAAATGAAGCGAACTCATTTACTCCTTGTACAGATCCTTCCCAAATTTTGTGAAACTGGTTACCAATTCCATTAGCAGTCGATGTAATGATGACCTTAGTTCCTGCACCAGATGATACGACCGGATACGTTGAGGTGTAAAATTCAGCAGCACGTTCAACAAAAGCAAACTCGTCGAGATAAAGAAGATTAACTGACATACCACGAATAGAGCTACCGGAAGTAGCAGCAGCGATAATGCGGGAATGATTACTAAATTCAATGGAACCTTTATTAAGTGCTTTACATCCTGGTTGAAGAAAGAATGGAATGTTTTCCAACATGAGTGTAATACGAGATAACATTTCACGCGCAGTTGCCCCTTTATTTGCCAAAATGGCAACAGTTTTTTCGGACTGAAAGAGAGCGAACCAAAGTAGGTATGCGCACGCCGATATAGATTTACCAGATTGTCGACAAGCGAGGATAATAGAGAAACGATTTTCATTAAAATGCCCAAACATTTCTTTTTGATAAGGATATAGATGAAAAGGGACTAATCCTTTATCAAGAGAAATAACTTTCACATAATTTTCTGCAAAGTATATAGGGTCTTCCATACACTTCTTATATTCTTGCAGCAGTTCGGGTGTCCATTGTTGTAGGACACCATCACGTTTTACGTTAGGATTCCCTAGATAGTTTTCATTTTGGAGGAGTGACATTAATCAGTTTTTCATCTTCATCATTCTTCATCATCTTTTGCAAATCTGATGTCGTCAAGTAAAAATTATTTGTAGTGCCATCCGAGAGTTGTTTCACATCTTCTTTGTTGATGTCTTTTTGCTTCTTGTTCAAATCCATCAACTTGTCATTCACGTCAGACACGTTTTTGATTAGTCCAGATAATACTTCGTATGCGCGAGGATGCTCGCTCTCACGAGCAACCTCTATCATATTTTCAAGAGCGTCTTTGCCCTTTTCGATAAGTTCATACAAAGTTTCTCTAGAGTAGTCATAGTCATTGTTTACATTCTTATTTTCATTATCAGACATTGTTTTCTCTTAGTGTGAAGCATACCCCGCAGGAATAGGATATTCTAGATCAGAGTCGGTTTGTATTTTAAACCCGAAATCAATTGAACTATTGAGTTGCGGTACACCATTCGAGTCATGCGCTTCCTTACCGAATAGAGGTGAGATAAACATTCTTAAATCTCTATCTCTATCCGCTAAGAACATTGCTCCTGGTCGACCGAAACCATAAACTGAACTTCCTAGGACTGCACCTTGTAGTGGAGCATTTGCCGAATCGTGTGCTGGATTATATGAAGAACCAAACCCTGCAGGATTCCGGAAAAATGCTGAGTCTCCTGGTTCAGCGTCATACCAAGTTCCGTTTCTACCCAAGAACAATCTAGTTTGACCATTCACGTCTGGCACACCGTTATAGGCGAACATTAACGTATCGCCAACTTGTGTGTGATCACCTTCATCCGAATCATTGATACTTCCTTGGAAATTAAATCTAGGAAATCCTGCTGGAGCTCCGGATGCTCTCCTTTTGTTAAATGAAGTGACTAATTCGAATGAACGTAGATAAAATCCAAAAACTTCGAAACCACTTTGCCCATATGCCGGAGTAACCGTACCATCATGCCATTCACGATTCCTAGGGAAATCTTTCCTAGCAAAAAGAATTTCAACATCAGCACCAGTTTTGTCTTTGTATTGCCCTGTAGTTGAACCACCTTCAAAGTTGTCAGTGATCGGAGTTTGAACCATATTCCATGCTACAGGATTATTACCATTCGAATCAACCGATGTCGGCATCTTCGTAATTTTCATTTCCCAGTAATACTTACCATCATTCTTAATCGCTGTAGACATTAATGATTCTGCACCACGACCAACCAATCTATTACCACGGATTTCTGCGAAACTGGTTCCTGGTCTTGTGCCACCTTCGATAGAATCCTGATAGTAGTTTAACCCACCTGTATGCCCTTTAGGCATTTCGATTCTTCCTATAGTCGCGAACCCAGAAATATTTTGGAATCCTAAAAACTCTAGTGTGGATTGACTTGGGCCAACATGATCACTATCTCTTAGAGTAAATCTATGAGTGTGTTCCATAGTTCTCAAATTAACTTGATCCGCAGGTTCGAAATCTTGTAACTCTTGAGTTTTTGAAGCGATTGTCAAATCATTGTTAAATACCAAAGGTCTTGACAATGCTGGGAAGTTTCTCTCGACAGTTCTTAAGAGAGTCGTTTGTGAAAATGAAAGCAAGGAGTTTGGGTCATCTGGATTAGCAATATTATTTCCAATGTGATGTCCAGCGACATATGCCATGGAGACAACTTGCTGTTTCCCTGTTCTAGTATCTTTAATAAATGGCATATCTTATCTCCTTAAACTAACTTCGTGTTAGTGACTGTAACTAAATGCCCTGCCACTAGAGGAGTTGCTAAAGTCACTTGTGGGTTTACGTTAGTTGCTTGCAATGTATAATCGACTGTATCTTGAAGTAGCATACCATTCAGATATACCTGACAAGATGCTGAGTCATAATTTAGAGTCGATCCATTATCGTCAGCACCTGTAAATATGACTTGCTGATTTGTTGAAGTGTAGTAGAACTTGTCTATCTGAACACTCACATTGATTACTGCTCGGGCATTAACGTATGCCGAGTCAATCAATTGAATCGCTTCCGCAGAATCAAGATAGTCACCTTCTACGATTGTTAGTCTGCCATCTAGGTCAGTGAAATTGCCATCCATCTCAGCATAGGTGAGCTCACTACCTTTGGCACCTCTTAATGTTATTGTCATTTTTTTCTCCTAATAATGAGCTTACACCCCACCACCAGTATAAGTAATATCCGTGTTAAATCCGAAGTCACTATCTGCCATACCAAACGCTGTGACTGGATCGGGAGTTACAGTAACTGTTTCCAGTTGAACATCAGAATCTGCACCACCTGCTTGCATTTGGAAAACATTAGCAATAGAAGTGCGAATAATATCTTTTCTTTGTATTGCGCCATAGAACTGTATTTTCATTTCGAATGTGAGAGTGTATATAATAGTTCTTCTTTGTTCTAATGGCCCATCATAATCATCTTGAAAAGTTACACTCTGAATAATAATTGGTATATCTTCCGTAAAATCTGGATGCTCTGATGCAAATGGTTTAATCGTTAATGTGTACTGCGGATTAAACGTAGGAAGAATCTGTTCTACGATTTGCAACGCATCATCCTGACTCTTTGCAAAAATATTAAGTTGAAATCCAATATTGTAAGGAACAGGTGAAAAAAACTTTTGTCTATTACTTACAGCATTTCCTGGAGAATTGAAATTACTCACTTTCGTCAACTGTCTCGTTTGATCATAACCTATATCAACAATTTCAAAAGACATGCGAGGAAGTTTAATTGCAACTCTCGTATCATCTTCAAGACTTGGATTTTCTCTTATCCTTTCTAAATACTTTGCTCTTGGTGCATATGCGAGCGGAACCTTCATCTGATTCAATACACCACCGGATGCATTTTTACGAATCACATATATGTTATTAAACATTCTACCGAAAATAGAAACTGCTTTTCTAATTTTTTCGTGATAGAAATAAGTTCCAAACATTAGTTATTCTCCGGATCGCCGAATGGGTTATCCTCAGTAAAGTCGAGGAAGTCATCAACAAATGGTTGAGAGAACACATCATTCATTTCTGTTTCTGACATTTTATTTTGTTCTTCTACACTAATTACATCTAGTCCTGTAGTATGATTCAACGTTTTATTTATTAGTTGTACACCACCAATAAATGTGTGATAATTTCCGTCATCAGCACCAACATGAGCGAGAGAAACATATCTCGCTGAATCAAGTGCCGAGTCTTTTGTATACCACTGAACCTCCCCTTGAATCTTAATACCGCTCGAGAAAGTTTGCTCCACTATGTTTCCAAGATTATAAGTGCTATCTCTCGCGGTGTTGCCGCCTACAAACCTGACTCCTGGAGCAGAATCATAACCACATCCAGAGTCTGTAATTACAACTCTATTGACCTTACCAGTAGAACTGTCTATAAACGCATCTGCTTTCGCAACTTTAAAATCGAAGTGGTGATATAAAATAGTTGGTTCATTTTCATAAGTCTCACCTGCTGAGTCAGGAACCCAAGATGACCAGAAAGTAGAAAACGCACTCTTTGTAGAATCTACTGTAAATTGATAGTTATCAAATCTACCACTAAATGATCTATCTAAATTGGAGTCGACTATAAGTGATCCGTTTTTCAACATAAGAGGAAATGGTACATCTTCTCCTATAGTATTTTTTCCAGCATATATGCTATCGCCAGCGTCATATATGTAATGATTACCAGCAGCAATATTCATATAATTACTGTCGATATTTGAATCTACATTAATTCTTAAGTTAGAATTATTTGTTTCTATTTTTATAAAATGCCAGTTATTTCTAGTGATGGCATTATTATTACGATGAACTTGTAAATCGTATAGTTGTCCTGAATCTTTGTTCGTAGCATTTACATAATGACTAAAACCTATTTTCAAATCGCTGTCCACGAAAACTCTAAAATCGTCTGAGTAAAGTAGTGTAGAGGTTCCGGAGTTTGAGTCAAGTTTAATCCAAAAGGATTGCATTACATATTTGTTCTGACCATAGTTGTCAGGTAAAACTCCCATGGTGCTTGTCGCTACCGAATCATGTAAAAGAGAACCACAACCAAATTTAAAATCTACACTATCGAGTGCTGCGTATGCTGTACTATCAAATGGTGGTGGATCTATTATCACTGTAGGATTCAGTGTATAATATCTTCCTGAATCTGTAATTGATATTGATGATACTTTTCCCATTATGTAATACTCGCTGTTCCAGTTGCATTTTTAGGTGCTAAGAGTTTGACTCTATATTGATAAGCATAATCTCTTTCTAATTGATCAACCTCTTGAGTGCCAGTATCCATATCCTCACCAGTATATTCGAACAGTGTACAGCGCATTTTGTACACTGGTACATTTTCAATTTGATAGAAAGGTTGCTCATGCTCAACATGATTTATTTGAAAGTATGATTTACTCAGTGGTAAATAAATCACATCTCCTTCATTCGGTCTGTCATTAGATAAATCGTTATCACCTTTTTCTACAATGTTAGTCCATCTTGTTTTAGATACTACAAAGGTCGCTTCATCGCGAATCTCTACACCAAACCTCGTGAATAAATCTCCCTCACCATCAAACCCCTGTTCGTTCTCGATATACATTTCTATTTTGTAGGATTTAGAAAACCGTGAAACAGGATCCTCACCAAGTAGGACATCTTCATTTACGAGTTCTCTCGGTAAATAATAAACGTCTTGCCCATAAATCTTCAGTGCCTCAATTACGAGTTCTTCGTATAAGTTGATTTCTGATCTAACTTTTTCTGAGAAATACAGGTTTCTTGCCATTATATTATCCTACAAAGAAGTCGGCAGGGAATTCAAATTCTGTTCTGATCCGTTCTCTTAGTCTTTCGATCTCTTGTGTTGCATCGTCATAGATCTGCCTCCCATTAAAAGTTACACCACCAGGAAGCATAACACCTTCGAATTTTATGAGGTTCGCACCCCATTGCTGTTTAATTAACGCTGTTGCATATTCCTTCAACCAGAGGTCGTTATATATTGATGTGTGTGAATCAGGATCTAAGATTGAATAAACTTCTGCAATAATATATTCACCCTCAGGAATATCTCCATCACTCAAGTCTCCGAATATGTATAATCTATTTTGGTGACGTGCCCACTGTACTAATGGGTGACCATTGAGTTTCATATCTAAGAGAGATAGATATTGCTGCATTTGTTCGTAATATGCTAAATCACCTGCAAAATTTTGTAAATCAGCAATGTCATTCAACATCATTTGATATTTGATGTCGAAGAAATTAAATGAACTATTGAATGAATTTGCTATCGGAAACAATCTTGAAACATACAGTACATCTGAGGATACAGTAATATATCCATTCGTAATATCTGTTGCTGTGACTTGGTGTTTAAGGTATGTCCTTACTGTAGCATCAGAATGGTATTCCTGATAATACTGTAATGCTTCGTCTATGCGATCTTCAATTTGATCCTCATCGACGTTTATTTCTAGGACAGGATCACCAAGGCGACGCTTACAATAGTCTATAAGTGTATCTCTAGAATTAGGTGGTGCCATAAAATAGTCTCCGACATTAAAAATTTTCTAAGACTATTTATATGTTTTTGTAATTAAACTATCCCTCAAAAGTTGCGGTTGGTGGTGTAAAGTTGGCAGTGTATCTTGCTAATCCGTGAGTGACTCTCATGTCTTGCATATATCCAATAAAATCGCCACCTAAATTTCCAGAATAGTTACCCCAATATACATTTATTCCTGAACCTGCTACATAACTGGTACTATCAGAATATGTTGTACCTACCTGTGTTCCGTCTACAAACATTTTTGTTGAGGTGCCAGATCTTGCAACCGCAATATGATACCACGTATCTGCTGACAGTGTACCACCAGTGATTCTATTAGAACCTGCAACATGATAATATAATCCTCCATTATAATAAATCACAGGTATATTCTGTGTGCCAGTGTTTCTGCCATCATATATGTTATGAGCACCACTTACAGACGTCATATATACCCAAGCTTCGATTGTAAAATCATTTGTGCCGAAAGCAACGTTTGCTTGATTTGTTTGCAGATAACTATTACTCCCATTAAAATAAAACGAATCAGAGGCAGTAAACTTTCGTTGTGCAGTTGACGCTGTCACTCCAGATGAAGTAATTCTAGCTCCCTTATGAGCATCAAAAAGATCATGTTTATTTGTTAGTGTAAGGACTTCGGTATTTGTAATCGCAGTTAAAGGTGCAGTTGGTGGTGTGAAGTCTGCTGTATAAACTGCAGTACCTTTTACAATTCTCATATCCTGCAAATGCCCTACACCAAAATTAGTAGTAGTTTGTCTACTGGTCATCAATCGTAAAGCACTGAATGGATTGTTAAACTGTGCAGATGCATTAATCGCGGTATCTGGTCCTTTTTTACCATTGATATAAATGTTACCTACATTACCGTTCCTCACATATGCCACATGATTCCAAGTTCTGTCAAAACAAAATTTATCTGTTTCTATACGTGTAGTCCATGTACCACTGTAGTTGGTATTAATATGCGGTCTCAAATATCCAGTAGATACTCCAAGGTAAAATTCACAAACGTTATTACTCGTATTTGTGGCATTTGTGAATCCAGCAATAAAGACAACATTTTGCGTAGGAGTCGTTGGATACCACCACACCTCTACTGTGAAATCTCCTGTACCGAAGTCTGCAGCAGTGCTAGTAGTAATATCCAGATAATCGCCATTACCATCAAAAAGTACAGAGCCTCCATGACTACTTATTGAGTATGGATTCTGATAATCATATGGTGAAAACCTAATTGCTCTTGGTGTACCACTAGTCGAAGGTGTATGATCAAGCGATGATCCATCTACAATATATGGAAGATGACATGCGAGAAGTTGCGTATTAGTAATAGCCGTTAGTGCTGATGTAGGTGGAGTAAAGTTAGATGTATATACTGCTGTACCTTTTACCCATCGAACGTCTCTTATATAACCTGTTAATTGGTATCCATCAGTGTCACCACCAATTGTTACTGCACTACTATTTGCAGCAATAGCAGATGAAGAAGTTCCTAAAGATGTACCAACTCCATTAACATAACCTGTAAAGTTATTACCATTACGAACCAATGCTAGGTGAGTCCAAGTATTTGCAGAAACAGCTCCAAAGGAAGTATTAACACCATACATATCCCATGAACTTCCATTCGATGTAGCAGACGAAACTGCATTACCTCCGACGAGAGCAATATACGTTGCGCCAAATGTAGAACTATTCGCTCTTTTACCCATTAAGATAACTGTGATTGATGGATCCGGAACATATACCCAACATTCCATAGTAAAGTCTGATGATCCGAAATCTAAATCATTGTGATCAGGGAATTGTATGTAATCTCCACTACCATCAAAATAATAACTATACCCAGCAGGGTGATAAGGTGTAAATGCTGTAGAAGTTACATCACCATATTCGGTAATGCTAAGAGAATTAGTAGAAGCATCAACCTGATTATCGTCATTATTAGATGCATCCGCTTTCAATAATGATTCTGTATATTTAGAATTTGTAATAGAGAATCTAAGACTAATTTCCGAAGTACCAGAACCAAAACTAATACCATCTGAAGCTTTGAATGTGAGGGTTGAAGATGTAGTTGTAGCAGAATCTTCGCTTAAAGGTGTGATAGTAAACACTGATGAATCTTGACTTAGCGTTCCCAATCCTGAGAAACTACCATCAGATTCAACTGAGTATGTTAATGCTGCATCTGGATAATCCGAATCAGTCGCAGTTAATGTGATTGTTGTAGTAGATCCATCTGTGTTTAATTCAATCGCCCCAGATGGACTAATTGTTAAACTCGGTGATGCATTTACCAATGCTACATTATACCAACCAGATCCGTTTGAAATATACAAACGAGATGTATCAGTAACATATGCTTGATCGCCAGAGGTCAATCCAGTCGTAGGAAGGTTATCTACTGAGGCATAAACAGTAAGTCCACCTGCTCCTGCATCTTCGATTGCTGCGTTTCTGATTGTTGATAGATTGGTCATATTACTATTTATCCGCCAAAGTCTGTGGTAGGAGGTGTAAAGTTGCCAGTATATCTTGCCAAACCTTTAGTAACCCTGGCATCTATTAAATATCCATGAAGATGATGATCATTACTTACTGCTGATCTTCCTATATAGACAGATCCAGGACATAGATAATTATT
>MDTC01210932.1_pt1 | contig 22713 bp, 21 predicted proteins | sample 811181 | NCBI WGS metagenome assembly MDTC01 (sample SAMN05326644, study PRJNA326480) | marine metagenome | isolation source: seawater | place: Pacific Ocean: North | collected 2011 | reverse complement strand
TTCCGCCCTCAACAGATTCTAGCAAAAAAGAATATTTTTGATTCTTGCTAATTTTTAATAATGATGAAAAAGGCGTTTCAATATCGGCAATCAAATTTTTTTTTATAACTTGGGGAATACCTTTATTGTAATTTGAAATGAATTTTTTTACTTCGTTGCTCATTTGTATTGAGATAATAAACCATTTATTAACTCATCATTTATAGAAATGGTTTTCGTCTTAATAATCTCATTTCCAAATGCATTTTTAAGTTCTGATATTAGATTTATATCTTCATATATTTCAATATTTTCAGGAATACTTATTTTGTTAATTTCTACAAAATATACATCTTCGTCATTTGAGAAAAAAGTAATTTTATTTAAATCAGTTTCAAAAATTTTATTTATCAACAAATTTGGTAAGTTAGTCGAATTTGACTGGACACTTAAGTTTTCTATTTTTTGATCAAATTTAGACTTAATTTTTTCAAATTTATTATCTTTATTGAGCTCAAAAATGTCTTTAGCATAATTAGTCTTTTTAAATTCTACAAAATCTAATTTGATCTCATCAAAAGCTATATCAATACTTTGAACTTCAGATGGGTAAATATTATCAACATATATTATAAATGAAGTATTTTGATCATAATCATATATATCACTTATAAATTCTTTATTTTGTGAAAATGCAGAATTGATTATTGATAATTCTAAATCATTTTTGTTATTTATATTTTGTGTAGTATTAAAAAATTTATTTGTTGAAAGATTATTTTCTGTTGCAATGTCTTCAATGGAATACCCATTAAGAATGTTTTGATTTACTTTTAATTTGAGATCATTGTAGAAATTATCTAGTTGAACGTCTGTTAATGTTTTAATAATATTATCACTTACCTCGTTCAATGTTTGATTTCTACCTTCAGATATATCTTCTAATATTATTATATGATTTGCTATAGCTGTATTCACAATATCTGAGATTTCTCCTATATTTAACGAAAAGATAACATTTGATAATTCTTTTAATACTTGTGATTTGCTAACATCTTTAAATTCGTTCACTAATATATTTTTTTCATTTGCATATTTTAAAATTTCTTCATTTGACAAGCCAGTTATTTCATTTTGAAAATTATTTGCTTCATCAGCTGATTTAAAATTCAATTGATGAAAGCTTCTCTGTTCTGGAATTTTAAAAAATTTTTTATTATTATTAAAATAATCATCAATTTCATTTTTAGATGGTATAAATTTATCTGCAAAAGATTCTTTATCCAAAACTAAGTAAGAAATATCTCTTTTTTCTTCACTTACATAATTATTTGAGTTCTCCTCAAAATAATTAATTAATTCTTGGTCATTTTTTGTTAAATTCTGCTCAATAAAATTTGGTACTTTTATTTCCTTAAGCGGTATTTTTAATAATTTAATTTCCCTTAACTGATTATTAAGTAAATTAATTTTTTTTGTAAAATCAGAAGGATAATTTTCCTTTAATAATAATTCATCAAAAACAACTGCTCTTGTTTCGTAATTAATAATGTTAACTAGATCCTCAATTTTTAAACGTTGTTGTCTTAAAAAGTTATTTAATTCATCATCATTAATATTATTGCCCTCGTACAAATTTGGAAATCTTTTTTTGGTCTGCGAAGCAACTGTTGTATCATCTAATATGAAATTTAAATTATCAAATTCATTTTCAAATACAGCTTTGTTAATAAGATTTTGAAGAACTAATTGATGTATTTGAAAAGATCTTATTTGATCACCGGTTAAATTTTCACCAATCATTTGTGCAAATTGGCCTATATTTAATTCGAGAGCTCTTGAAAATTGCGTTGTAGATACTTGAGTACCTGAAATGTTTGCAACAAAGTTATCTGAATTAAAAAGGTTAGAATATCTTGAGGAGCCACTAAAAAAGAATAAACTTGCTCCAAACAAAATAACTAATGCAATACCAATCCATCCTTTATTTAATGATCTCATAAATTTTTGGTTGCTTCTATAATATTAGTTCATATAAATAAAAGTAATTATGATAAATCTGAGTAATTTTTCATCAATTTTTATCGCAAATTGGAAATTAAATGGAAATATTCAATTTATTGATAAATATTATGAAAATTTATTAGTTAACCCTAAAAACTGTACAGTTGTATGTTCTCCAAATATATACCTCAATCGTTTGAAAAATAATAATATTAATCTTTTTACTGGAGCTCAAGATGTATCCCAATTTAATGAGGGGGCATATACAGGTGAAATTTCTGCCAATATGCTTAGCGACGAAAAAATTAATTTTTGTTTAGTTGGGCATTCAGAGCGCAGACAATTGTTTAATGAAAGCAACGAAGTTATAAATGTAAAAACTTCTAATTTAATCAATAATGATATTATACCTGTTATTTGTATTGGAGAAACATTGGAAGAAAAAGAAACAAATCTCACAAAGAAAGTTTTGGCTAAACAAATTAATGAAAGTATTCCAGATGGATGCAATTTTGAAAATTCAATCATAGCTTATGAGCCAATTTGGGCAATTGGAACCGGTTTAACCCCATCCCTTGATGAAATTGAAGAAGTTCACTCATTCATTAAGAGTATCAATTTAAAATTTAAGAGTTTTAAAGTATTGTATGGAGGGTCTGTAAAAGTATCAAATTCAAAGGATATCAATAAATTAGATAATGTCGATGGATGTTTAATTGGCGGCTCTTCTTTAAAAATAGATGAATTCAATCTAATAATATCTTGAAAATTGCAACTTATTAAATATAAGCAAAAATAATGACCACATTAATAGTTATTCAATTAATTTTAGCCATTGCATTAGTAATATTAGTTTTACTTCAAGGCTCTGACAATGAAGGTCTTGGTCTTGGTGGTGGAACATTTGGTGGAATGATGTCAGCACGTGGATCAGCTAACCTTCTATCTAGACTTACCGCAATTACAGCAACACTTTTTATGGTAATGAGTGTGGTATTAACAATAACAGCATCTGTAGGCTCAGATAAGAACGTCTTAGAGTCTCTTCCTTCCATGAATGAGGAAGAGTCAGTTCCTGAGCAACCTTCAATACCAGAATAAAAATTTAATATTTTCTTGCTATAATCTAGCCATTTATATATCAAGTGATTCCGTAATGCATTTTGTCTTTATTACGGGTGGTGTAGCATCTTCTTTAGGAAAAGGAATTGCATCAGCTTCATTAGCTACTTTACTAAAATCTAGAAAATTTAAAGTAAGAATTCGAAAACTTGATCCTTACCTAAATGTTGATCCTGGAACTATGAGTCCATATCAACATGGAGAAGTATATGTGACAGATGATGGTGCTGAAACTGATTTAGACTTAGGTCATTACGAAAGGTTTACAAATCAGTCTGCAAAAAAAAGTGACAGTATTTCATCAGGTAAAATTTATTCTAATGTTTTAAACAAAGAGAGAAAAGGTGAATATCTTGGAGCAACAATTCAAGTAATTCCTCATGTAACTAATGAAATAAAAAATTTTATGAAAAGTGATTTAAACAATGAAGATATAATTATTTATGAAATTGGAGGAACAGTTGGAGATATAGAATCTCTTCCATTTTTAGAAGCAATAAGACAAATTAGAAACGATAAGAATATTTCGTCTGCGTTAATACATATGACTTACATTCCCTATCTAAGCTCGGCGGGAGAATTGAAAACCAAACCAACACAACATTCTGTAAAAGAACTTTTAAACGCAGGTATTCAACCGGATATAATAATGTGCCGTTCTGAAAGAGCAATTGATAAAGACTCTATTTCTAAAATTTCTTTATTTTGTAATGTAAAAAAAGACTCTGTTATTCCAGCACTAAACGCAAAATCTATTTACGAAGTTCCATCATTGTATTCAAAATATAAATTAGATGAAACTTTATTAAAACATCTAAACTATAATCCAAGAAAATATCCATTAAACTTAAAGCCTTGGAATAAATTAATTTTAAAAATAAACTCTTTAAAAAAAGTTGTGAATATTGGAGTTGTTGGAAAATACACAAACTTAAAGGATAGTTACAAATCACTTAACGAAGCTCTAATTCATGGAGGCATTGAAAATTCATCTAAAGTTGAAATTAAATGGATAAATGCTGAAAAAATAAATAAAAAAAATGTCAAAGATAAACTTTATAATTGTGATGGTGTATTAGTACCTGGAGGTTTTGGAGTAAGAGGCATAGGTGGAAAAATTGAAGCTATCAGATACGCAAGAGAAAATAATTTACCTTACTTTGGCATTTGCTTAGGAATGCAATTGGCTGTTATAGAAATTGCAAGAAATGTTTTAAGAATTAAAAATGCAAACTCTTCTGAATTCAACTCAAAATCAAAATCTGTAGTCGGCCTAATGACTGAATGGGTTAAAAACAACACCATAATCAAAAGAAATATAAATAGCGATAAAGGAGGAACTATGAGGCTTGGTTCTTATAAAGCAAAACTGAAGAAAAAATCTAAAGTCTTCTCTATTTATAAGAAAAATATTATTTCTGAAAGACATCGTCATAGATATGAGGTCAATGAAAAATTTATTTCTAAATTTAATAAGAAAGGATACATTTTTTCAGGAATGTCTCCTGATGGCATATTGCCAGAAGTATTAGAAAGTAATAATCATCCATGGTTTATTGGAGTGCAATTTCATCCAGAATTAAAATCTAGACCCTTGACTCCACATCCATTATTTGTTTCATTTATAAAAAGTTGCTTAAAATGATTAAAATTGATTTAAAAAGATTTTCTATTTCAAACAATTTGCCTTTTATTTTAATTGCTGGACCATGTGTTATAGAAAATGAAATAAAAACTTTAAAAATTGCAGAAGAAATAAATAACATATGTAGAGATTTAAAAATAAATTATATTTTCAAATCTAGTTTTGATAAGGCAAATCGATCAAGTATAAAAAGTCAAAGAGGTGTTTCTCTTGATCAAAGTTTAAAGATTTTTGAAAAAGTAAAAAATAATTTTAATTGCCCAATAACCACCGATGTTCATACTGAAAATCAATGTAACAACTTAATGAAAGATGATATTATTGATATACTTCAGATCCCAGCTTTTTTGTGTCGTCAAACCGATTTACTAATTGCTGCCGCAAAAACAAATAAGATTATCAATGTAAAAAAAGGTCAATTTCTTGCGCCAACTGATGTAGTGAATATATTTGATAAAATAAACACAATTAATAATAATATTATGATTACGGAAAGAGGAACAAGTTTTGGATACAATAATTTAATCAATGATTTTAGAGGTTTGGATATTATGAAGCAGTTTAATTACCCAGTAATTTTTGATGGAACTCACTCTGTTCAACAGCCAGGAGGATTAGGAAATAAAAGTGGAGGAAAAAGAGAATTTGTGCCTTCACTGTGCAAGGCAGCTATATCTATAGGTATAGCTGGTATATTTATAGAAACACATGATGATCCTGATAATGCTCCCAGTGATGGACCAAATATGATTAAATTAAGTAATCTAAAAAAACTATTAGAGCAACTACAAGAATTTGATGTTATAGCTAAAAAAATGCCTAAAATAATAAATATAAAAGCAAGAGAGATTATTGATAGTAGAGGAAATCCAACTGTAGAATGTGATCTTTACTTTGAAAATCATTTTGGAAGAGCTGCTGTACCAAGTGGTGCATCAACAGGCATTCATGAAGCACTTGAACTTCGAGACAAAGACAAAAATAGGTATAATGGCAAAGGTGTGATTAAAGCTGTAGAGAATATCAATAAAATAATCTCTGAAAAAATAATTAACAAAAATTTTGAAAACATCAAAGATTTTGATAATGAACTTAAACAAATAGATGGCTCTGAAAATAAATCTAATCTAGGTGCTAATGCTACTTTAGCCGCAAGTTTAGCATTTGCGAAATGTCTAGCATCCTATCATAACAAAGAATTCTACTCTTTTATTGGTGATAAAAATAAAATGATATTACCTGTTCCAATGATGAATATAATTAATGGAGGCTCTCATGCTGACAATGATGTTGATATTCAAGAATTTATGATTGCTCCAATTGGTGCAAATAAATTTTCAGAAGCTCTTCAATGGGGTTGTGAAATATTCCATTCATTAAAATCTTTATTAAAATCTCAAGGTTTAAATACAAACGTCGGTGATGAAGGAGGTTTTGCTCCCAATATAAATAATTCAAGTGAAGTTATTGAAACAATATTAAAAGCAATAGAAGTTTCTGGTTTTAAACCTGGAAAAGATATTTATTTATCACTAGATGTTGCTTCAACAGAATTTTATAAAAATAATATTTATAATTTAAGTGGTGAAAAACTAGAATTACAATCAGATGAAATGATAGTGTACTTAGAAAAATTAGTTAATTCATTTCCAATTTATTCAATAGAGGATGGTATGTCTGAAGATGATTGGAATGGATGGTCTAATTTAACAAAAACTTTAGGTAATAAAATACAACTAGTTGGTGATGATTTATTTGTTACCAATAAAAAAAGATTACAAAGAGGGATTGATGAAAATGCAGCTAATTCCATTCTTGTTAAACTGAATCAGATTGGAACACTAAATGAAACTTTAGAGTCTATTGTTTTGGCAAAAAATAATAATTTTACAACTGTTATTTCTCATCGATCAGGAGAAACAGAAGATACTACAATAGCAGATCTTGCTGTAGGTGTTGGCGCAGGTCAGATTAAAACTGGATCACTATCTCGTACAGATCGTACTGCTAAATATAACCAACTTCTTCGAATTGAAGAAAAACTAGGAGATGATGCTTATTATGCAGGTAAATCCATCTTAAAAAATATTTGACGATATCGATATTTATAATCATAATAATAATATATGAACAAATCGCTCGTTCTTAAAAATAAATTTTACTTTTATCTTTCATTTTTATTTGCTTTTTTTTTATTTATTTACTTGCTTTATTTTTTAATCAATGGCGATAGAGGAATTTTGCAATATATCAAATTAAAAAATCTTAATTATAATTATCATTTAGAGTACTCTAGTTTACAAGAAGAAAACGAATTTTACTTAGATAGGATCAAAAGACTGCAGCCTAATACTATTGATCTAGACTATTTAGATGAGGTATTTAGAGAAGTGACAGGATATTCAAGAGAAAATGAAGCAGTAATAATTATGGAATAAATTCTTTTTTTTGATAGTAAATCTTCCTATAATACATACTAAATAACTTAATAATGAAAAATCTAGATAAAAAAGCTTACTTAAAAATGTACACCTATATGCTTAAAATCAGAAGGTTTGAAGAAAGAGCAGCGCAACTTTATGGAATGGGCCACATTGGAGGTTTTTGTCATTTATATATTGGTCAAGAAGCAGTTGTTGTAGGTGTTTTAATGACAATTGATAAAAATGATTCTGTAGTAACTACATATAGAGATCATGGCCATATGATAGCAAGAGGATTAGATCCAAAAAGAATAATGGCTGAACTAACTGGAAGAGAAGATGGATATTCTGCAGGTAAAGGTGGTTCCATGCATATGTTTTCAAAGGAAAATAATTTTTATGGTGGTCATGGAATAGTTGGTGCTCAAGTTCCAATAGGAACAGGTATAGCTTTTACTCATAAATATAATGACGAAAAAAATATTTGCAGAACATATATCGGTGATGGCGCTATGAATAATGGACAGGTTTTTGAAGCTTTTAACTTAGCCTCTCTATGGAAGTTACCTGTTCTTTATATTATTGAAAATAATAAATATGGCATGGGAACTTCAGTTGACCGTGCAGCTGCTGGATCTGAATTGTTCAAAAGAGGTGAAGCTTTTGGAATTCCAGGAGAAAAAGTTGATGGTATGAATATTTTTAAGGTTATTGAAGCAGCAGATAAAGCAGGTAAATATGTAAGAGAAGGCAACGGACCCTATATAATTGAAGTTCAAACATATAGATACAGAGGCCATTCAATGTCTGATCCAGCAAAATATAGAACTAAAGAAGAATTACAAAATTATAAGGAGACTGATCCTATAGAAATAGTAAAAAAAGAAATGTTAAAAAAGAAGTTTGCTAATGAAAAGGATATTGAAAAGATAAATAAAGAAATACTTGATGAAATCAAGAATGCTGCTGATTATGCATTAAATAGTCAGTATCCAAAAGACAGTGAATTATACACAGATGTTTATATCTAAATCATGACTATTGAAATTCTAATGCCAGCACTTTCCCCAACAATGACGGAGGGAAATCTCACTAAATGGCTAATTCAAAAAGGAGATACTGTAAAAGCAGGTGATCTTATTGCTGAAATTGAAACAGATAAAGCAACTATGGAAGTAGAAGCTGTAGATGAAGGTATTGTGCTTGATCTTCTATATAATGAGGGTGACTCAAATATACCTGTAAATAAAGTTATTGCTGTATTAGGAGATAAAAGTGAAAAAGTTGAAAAAGAACATAGTACTAACAATATGGAATCAGATAGCAATGAAAAAACAGATGAAAAAAAAGAAATAAAAGTTCAGGATAAAAAAAATACTTCAGTTGGGGATGCAAATAATGAAGAACATTTAACAATGCGAGAAGCTTTGAGAGATACTATGGCTGAAGAAATGAGAAGAGACTCAAAAATATTTATTTTAGGTGAGGAAGTAGCTGAGTATCAAGGTGCCTACAAAGTTACACAAGGACTGCTAGATGAATTTGGAAGTAAAAGGATATTAGATACACCTATTTCTGAACATGGCTTCACAGGTCTTGCTATTGGAGCAGCATTCAAGGGTTTAAGACCAATTCTTGAATTTATGACTTTTAATTTTTCTATGCAAGCAATTGATCAGATTATAAATTCAGCTGCGAAAACTTTATATATGTCAGGAGGTCAAATAAATTGTCCAATTGTTTTTAGAGGTCCAAATGGTGCAGCAGCTCAAGTTGCAGCGCAGCATAGTCAGGATTTTTCTTCCTGGTATTCTCATTGTCCTGGACTTAAGGTAATTTCCCCTTCAACACCTTATAATGCTAAAGGTTTATTACGATCTGCAATTTTAGATAATAATCCAGTAATTTTTCTCGAAAACGAAATACTTTATGGACTTAAAGGTCCTGTAAACAATGATAAAAATTTTACCATCCCAATTGGTAAAGCTAACATTGAGCAACAAGGAAAAGATGTAACAATTGTAACTTATTCTATTATGTTGCATAAATCTAAAGAAGCTGCAAAGAAAATCAAAGATGAATATAATCTTGATGTTGAAATTATTGATCTTCAAACACTAAGACCGTTAGATACAGAAACCATAATTAATTCAGTAAAAAAAACAAATAGATTAGTAACTGTAGAAGAGTCATGGCCGTTTGGTAGCGTTGGTTCAGAAGTAGCGAATATTGTTCAAAGAGAAGCTTTTGATTATTTAGACGCTCCTATAATTAAAGTTAACAGTGCTGATGTACCAATGCCATACTCATTGAGTTTAGAAAAATTATATTTACCTCAAGTTGAAGATATCATTAAAGCAGTAAAAGAAGTAAGTTATATTAAATAGATGGCTACAAAAGTTTTAATGCCTGCATTATCACCCACTATGTCTGAGGGAACGATCAATAGATGGTTAGTTAAAGTTGGAGATAAAGTACTAGCAGGTGATATTTTGGCTGAGATTGAGACAGATAAAGCAACAATGGAGGTTGAAGCTGTAGATGAAGGAATAATAACTCATATAATTGGATCAAAATCAGATGAATTAATTAAAGTAAATACAGTTATAGCTTTACTTGATGGTACAGAGAACGATAGTATTGAAAATTATAATAATTCATCCAATGAGAGTCCAAACATAGATACAATTTTAGAAGATAAAAATGAAATTAAATTAGAGGAAAATATTGAAAGTATTGCAGAAGAAAAAGTATCAATTGAAAAATCAAATAAAATTTTAGCTTCTCCATATGTAAAAAAAATATCTAAAGACAAAGTTATAGATTTAAATTTGATTAAAGGCTCAGGCCCTAATGGAAGAATAATAAAAAGAGATTTAGATGAAGCAAGCAATATTCAAAAAAATAACAACATAAATAAAAATATAATTGAACCTTCTAGTATTCGCAAAATTATTGCAGAAAGAACAACCAAAACTAAAAATGAAGTCCCACATTTTTATTTAACAATTGAGTCAAGGATGGATAGATTAATCAATCTTAGAAAGAAAATTAATTCTGTAAGTAAAAATAAAATATCCTTTAACGACCTGATTGTTAAAGCTTGTGCACTTGCAATGAAAAGAAATCCAGAGTCTAACTTATCCTGGATAAATAATAAAATTCATAAATATAATAATATTGATATAGCTATAGCTGTAGCTTTAAAGGAAGGCCTAATTACCCCTATTGTAAGAAATGCTGATAAAAAAGGATTAAGTGAAATTTCATCTGAAATAAAATCTCTTGTATCAAAAGCAAACCAAAATAAATTGTTGCCTGATGAATATAATGGTGGATCAATTACAATCTCAAACCTAGGGATGTTTGGCATAACAGAATTTAAAGCTATAATTAACCCACCCCAATCAAGCATTATTGCTATCGGTTCAATCATTGAGAAACCTGTTGTTAATAATGGTAAGGTAGAAGTAGGATATACGATGAAGTCCACAATTTCTGCAGATCATAGAAGTTTAGATGGAGCAGTTGCGGCAAAATTACTCAAAGAATTTAATGATATTTTAGAAGATCCATTCCAAATATGGTTGAATAGCTTGGATATGGAAGTTATTTAACTTAAATGACTTTACCAAGACACCCTGAAAAAGTAAAAAATAAATCCAATACTATTCCCAAGAAACCCTCTTGGATCAGAGTTAAAGCACCTACATCTAAATTTTTCAAAAGTACTGATAAGCTTTTAAAAGATAAAAAGGTCATTACAGTTTGTGAAGAAGCAGCATGCCCAAATATATCTGAATGTTGGCAAAAAAAACATGCAACTTTTATGATACTTGGCGATACTTGTACAAGAGCATGCGCATTTTGTAATGTCAAAACAGGCAAACCTAGTTTTATTGACCATGGTGAGGCTATAAGAATTGCAGAGTCAGTGAAGCTACTAGAATTAGAACACGTTGTCATTACTAGTGTAGACAGAGATGATCTAATTGATGGGGGAGCACTTCACTTTGTTAATGTTATAGACTCTATCAAAAATCTTAATCCAAATTGTACAATAGAAATTCTTACACCAGATTTTAAAAATAAACCTGAGGCAATTGATATACTATCTAAAAATTTACCTGATGTTTTTAATCACAATTTAGAAACTGTTCCAAGATTATATTTGACCATCAGACCAGGCTCTAGATATTTTACAAGTTTAAGCCTCTTACATAATATAAAAATTAAAAATCCAAATATATTTACAAAATCTGGATTAATGGTAGGTCTTGGTGAATCAAAAGAAGAAATTTATCAAGTTATGGATGATCTTAGATCAGCCGAAGTAGATTTTATAACGATTGGTCAATACTTACCACCAACGCCAAAGCATGCAAAATTAGAGAGATTTGTCACTCCAAAAGAATTTGATGAATATAAGCAAATGGCATATGCCAAAGGTTTTTTGATGGTAGCTTCATCTCCTTTAACAAGATCAAGTTATCATGCATCAGATGATTTTAAAATAATGAAAAATAATAGAATTAAAAAACTCCAATCAATTCAATGAAATCCTCTGTAAGAGAAGAAATAATCGATCATGACGCAAAAGGACTATTTGATATTGTATTAGATATTGAAAGTTATCCTTATTTTATACCATGGTGTTCCGCAATGAAAGTAAGATCAAAAAATGAAAAAGAAATTTATGCAGATATGATAGTTTGGTATAAATATTTTATGCCACAAACTTTTGGTTCTCATGTCAAATTTGATAAAAAAAAATTAAATATAAATACAACTTATATTGAAGGACCTTTAAAAGATCTTAAAACAAACTGGATATTTAAATCATTAAAAAAGAATCAAACTTTAATTAGTTTCACAGTTGAATTTGAATTCAAAAGATTTTTACATCAAAGAATTGCAGAAGCATTCTTTCCATTGATCGAAAATAAAATGATTGAATCATTTAAAGACAGGGCTAATGAAATTTTAGACTAATTGTGATAATTTTCTAAATACATAATTAGTTGTTTTTCGTTGAATTTCTTCTCTATTTCCCTTGAAATATTTTTTAATAATAAGGTTATCTTTTTTATATTTTATACCAATATAAACCAATCCAATTGGTTTTAATTTTGTTCCTCCTGTCGGCCCAGCTACCCCAGTAGTAGATACACATATTTTAGTTTTTTCATTTTTGTACAAATTATCAATCATTTCTTCTGCAACATTTTTGCTTACTGCACCATATTTTGACAAAGTTTTTTTTGAGACTGATAAGTATTTTATTTTTGCTCGATTTGAATAACAAATAATACCGCATGAAAATATTTTTGAAACTCCATTATTTTTTGTAATTGAGTTAGCAATTAACCCTCCAGTACAAGACTCTGCAACAGCTATAGATAAGTTTTTTTTTAATAATAAATTGACTGTTTTAATAGAAATAGACATTTAATAGGATCAAAACAATTATTGTATATATTGAGGCAACTAAATCATCAAGTAATACTCCCAGTGAATTTTGTATTTTTCTATCTATTATATTTGCAGGAAATACTTTTAGAATATCAAAAAATCTAAAAAAAATAAATATTAAAGCAATTGTAAAAAAATCATTTAAAAAATAAATAAAATCATAAAATATGAAGATTAAATAAATTCCTAAAAATTCATCAATAACTATAATACTTGAGTCATGAGAATTTGAGTAGTTAGAAAACTTATTAATAAAAAATAAAGAAAAAATAAATATCACTAAAAATAAACAAATAAAAAGATTTGTGGAAACTAAGTTAAATTTTAAAATTGGATATAAAATAATTATTGAAATTATAGTTCCAAATGTACCAGGTATAAATTTTATATATCCTGTGTAAAATAATGAAACAAATATATTAGTTATGGTTCTCATTTGATATTTGAACTATTGCTTCAGCTGCAATACCCTCTCCATCACCAATAAAGCCAATTTTTTCATTTGTTGTTGCTTTTATAGATATCTGATCAATATTTATTTTTAATAATTGCGCAATTTTGCCTTTCATGCTCATAACAAATTTATTTATTTTTGGTTTTTCGGCAATAATATTTATATCTAAATTAACAATATGATAGCCCTTGTTTAATAGTGCTTTTCTACAAAATTCTACAAATATTGAAGATTTTGCATTTTTCCATTTTTTTTCTGAATTAGGAAAATAATATCCAATATCTCTCATAGATAATGCACCAAAAATACTATCACAAATAGCATGTAAACCAACATCAGCATCGGAATGACCAATAAGTTTGGCAAATGGAAGTTTAATACCACAGAGTTTAAGGCCTTTTTTAGATTTTTTGTCTATTTGATGTATATCATAACCAATACCACTTCTAATATTTGGTTTTATAAATTTGTTTATAAAAATTAAATCTTCTGGATAAGTAATTTTTATGTTTTCTTTATCACCTTTTGTAAAGTAAATCTTCGTGCCTAATATTTGAATTAATTCTGAGTCATCAGATAAGTTGTATTTAATAAGTTTTTTATGTGCGTTATAAATCAACTTGTAATTAAAACCTTGCGGTGTTTGAATATTAATTATTTTTTCATTTTGAAAATTTTTTTTATTTATTTGTCTGTCACTATACTCGACATAGGGAATACAATTATTTTTGTTTTTTAATTTTGAGAGAATTTTCTTAATTAATTTATTTGAACAAAAAGGTCTAGCAGCATCATGAATCAATACATTTTCAATTTTATAGTTACTTAACTTTCTTAGAGAGTTAAAAGAAGATTCCTGTCTAGTCTTTCCGGCATCAGCAAAAATAATTTTCTGTTTACTAAATTTATTTAAAAAATCATTTTGTATTTTTTGACGATATTTAGAACTTATTGCAATAACAATTATATTAAATTTTGTTACGTCTAAATTTGATAAAAAAGTATTCAAAATTGTAGTATCCCCAATTCTATAAAATTGTTTTGGGGTTTTTTGACCAAATCGCGTACCTTTTCCCCCTGCTAGAATTACGAGTGCATTTTTCATAAATTTAATTTATATGATCTTTATATATATTTACATTAATTTTAAGTAATAACAAAAGTCTAAAAGTGTTTGATTTATCCAAGTTTTTGAAATCTTATCATTTGTCCAAGATTTCATTTTATTTTTTAATATTTCTTATTTTAGTTAGCTTTTCTATAACCTTTTATTTGATGCTTCCTAATAATGATCTTGTTAAAGATCCTAGAAGGCTACAATACTTTTTATTAGCAGACATAATTTTTGTGATTTTATTAATTTCAATAATTATTCGTCAAATAGTTCTCATATTTGTTAGAAGAAGAAAAAGTTATGATGAATCTAGATTATATATCAAATTTGTAAATTTATTTGCCGCTATGGCATTGGGACCTGCAATTGGCCTAGTAATAATAACATCATTATTTTTTAATTTGGAATTAAGAACTTGGTATGGTGATGCAGTTAGAGACGCTGTAGTAAATTCAAATATAGTTGCAAAAAATTATGAAAATGAAATTCAAGCAGAGCTTATTTCTGACACGCAACTTATTACTCGAGAAATTCTTCAATCTTCTCAAAATAATGAAGTCAATATTAATAATATTAGGAGAGCTTTAAGTGAATTTATTAATTTAAGAACCATATCTAGTATCTATATTTTTAATAATGAAGGAAATATTTACTTGAGTTTAAAAGATGTAGAAAATAAAAATTTCTCAAATCCATCAGATGATATCTATAATATTTTAGATGAAAACCGAGTTTATATTTTTCAACTTAATCAAAACTCCATTGCAGCTTTTAAAAAAATAAACTTTCTAAATAATGTTTATATGCAAGTAAATCGAGAGTTAAATACCAATATATGGGATCATATTTCAGCAACAAAAGAAGCTTTTCGAATTTACACAACTAAAGAAGAAGAAAGCTCAGGAGTACAGGTAACTTACTCTATGATTTTTGTTTTATTTTCAATTTGTTTTATATTAATTGCAATACTTATAGGTTTCAATCTTGCTAGTAATTTAAGTAAACCAATAACTAATTTAATTCATTCAGCCAATAAAATTTCTGATGGAAACTTTGATGCAAAAGTAAGTGAAAGTGATCAATTTGAAGAAATAAAAATTTTACTTACTTCATATAATTCTATGATATCTGAAATAGAAACTAAACAAAATCAATTAATTGCAAAAAGTAATGAAGATGAGGAAAAAAGAATATTTATTGAAGCTATTTTAAGTTTGCTTACAATTGGGGTTTTGTCATTGGACAAGGATTTTAATATAATTTTACATAATAAAACTGTTGAAAATTTATTTAAAAAAACAAGAAAATTTTCTATAAATGATAACTTTCTAAATATTTTTCCAGAATGGGAAAAAATATTTAATAATTTTAAACTTTCAAATAAATTATTACTTAATTTTCAATATGATTTTAATATTTTCGATGACCAAAGAAACTTCAATATTAGAGTAATCAAAGAAATTAGCGATAATGTAATAGAAGGCTATGTTGTAGCCCTAGATGATACAACTTCACTAATTTTAGCAGAGAAACATGCTGCCTGGTCAGATATTGCAAGAAAAATAGCACATGAAGTAAAAAATCCATTAACTCCTATAAAATTATCTGCTGAAAGGATCGAAAAAAAATTTATTGATGAAAAATATTCAAAAGATGAAATTACACTCTTAACTAAAACGATATCTAGGCAAGTTGATGATATTGGAAAACTTGTTGATGAATTTTCTTCATTCGCTAGAATGCCTGAAGCTGAAATAAAACTAGATAATCTTTCGCAATGTCTAGAAGATTCATTTCAATTATATTTTAATTCAAGAAAAGATATAAAACTAAATTTTGTTAAAACTGATAAAGATATTTATTTTCATTTTGACAAATTGCAGATTTCAAGATGTTTTAATAATTTAATTAAAAATGCTATTGAAGCTGTTGAAAAAATTCCTAATCCAGCTGTTGAAGTCAAAATTCAGAATGATAATAATATAAAGATTGAAATTAAAGATAACGGAGTTGGTATTGACGATAAAATGGTAAGCAAAATTTTTGAACCTTATTTTACAACTAAAGCTAAAGGTACTGGATTAGGCTTATCAATTGTAAAAAGAATAATAGAAGATCATGGTGGAAAAATTAAAATTGAAAAAAATAAAAATATGGCAGGTACAACTTCATTGATAATATTTGAAAACAATGCATAAAATACTAATAATCGATGATGAAAAAGATATTTGCTTTTTAATTTCTGAAATATTGAAAGATGAGGCTTACATTACTACAAGTGCTTTGAATTCTGATGATGCAATAAAAAAATTTAATGAAAATAAACCTGATTTAATTATTTTAGATGTCTGGCTTTCTAATAGTAAATTAGATGGTATTGAGCTTTTACAAGAATTTAAAAAATTAGATAATAAAATTCCAATAATTATTATCAGTGGACATGGAACAGTTGATTTGGCTGTCAAATCTATCAAAAATGGCGCTTATGATTTTTTAGAAAAGCCATTTAATAGTGATAAATTGGTAATATTATCCAAAAGAGCAATTGAAAGTTCACAACTTATAACTGAAAATAAAGATCTTAAAAAAATCATTGTTCCTAAAGTTCCACTTGTGGGTAATTCAGCATATATAAAAAATATATCAAAAAAAGTTAAAGATCAAACTACCTTAAATTCAAGATTATTGATTTCTGGTGAATTTGGAACTGGCAAAAGACATTTAGCTAATTTGATCCATTATCAATCTAAATTTAAAGATAAATTACCAGTTTCTATTGATTGTGCAAAATTAACTAATGAAGCATTGGATAAGCTTTTTTTAGATAATAAAGAATATCTTAACGAAAATTTATTTGTAAGATCAAACAATAATACATTAATTTTAACCAATGTTGATGTTCTTCCTCAAATATATCAGAAAAAATTTTTATTTTTTTTAGAAAATGAAAATTTTTTTAAAAATCTCAATATAAAATTAAATATAAAAATTATCTGTATTACAGAGTCAGATATTAAAAAAGATATAGAAAAAGAAAATTTTTTAAAGCAATTGTTTGAAAGAATATCGACCGATCATATTAAAACAATACCACTTGCCCAAAGAAGAGAGGATATATTGCCAATTTTAGATTATTATTTAGAAAAAATTAGTGGACATTCACAAGATTTCAAATTTTCAAAATCTGCACTCACTAAATTGCAAATGTACAATTGGCCTGGAAATATTTCCCAGCTGATTAATTATATTGAAAAAAGTCTTATTTTAAATCAAGATAGTAATAATAAATCTAAATTAGAAGTGGACGATTTAGCACTGCAGATGGGTAATGATACTGCGACTAATTCTCCAAATTACACCTTAGATTTATCATTAAAAGATGCAAGATATGAATTTGAAAAAGAATATTTAATATCGCAAATAAAAAGATTTAATGGTAATATATCTAAAGTTTCTGATTTTACAGGAATGGAAAGAACTGCTCTTTATAGAAAAATTAAATCATTAAATATTAAAATAGATTAAATTATAAATAGATGAAAACAATTATTTGTGGTGCAGGTGATGTTGGTTACAGTATTGCTGATAAACTATCTAAAGAAAATTTTGAAGTTACTGTAATTGATGATTCTGAAGAAAAACTTTCAAAAGTTTCTGAAAATCTCGACGTAAAAACTATTAATGGTATTCCAAGTTTACCATCAGTTTTATCAGATGCAGGAGCGAAAGATTGTGAAATCTTAATTGCTGTAACTAAAAGTGATGAAACAAATATGGTCACTTGCCAAATAGGCCACTCGTTGTTCAATATTCAAAAAAAAATTGCAAGAATTAGACAACAAGATTATCTTCAGGATCATTCGAAAAATTTATATAATGAAAATAATTTTCCTATAGATGCTATTATATCTCCTGAGCAAGAAGTAGCTAAGTCCTTATATAGAAGATTGATTTCTCCAGGTACAATTGATATGTTAGAGCTATCTGATAAAAAACTAAAACTTGTTGGATTAAAATGTGAAGATAATTTTTCTCATTCAGGAATGACAGTAAGAGAATTATCAAAAAAATTTCCAAACTATTTAGCAAATATAATGTTTATCTTTAGAGGAGATAAAAAATTTACAGTAAATTCATCGACAAAAATTGAAAAAAATGACTCAATATTTTTAGTTGTAGAAACTGAAAATCTAAGAGATGTTTTATCAGAATTTGGTCATGAAGAATTACAAGCACAAAAAGCTGTAATAATTGGCGGAGGTAACATAGGCTTATCTCTTGCGCAATTAATTGAAAAATCTGACACATATATAAAAACTGAATTAATTGAAAATAATAAAGATAGAGCTGAGTATTTAGCCTCAACTTTAGAAAATGTTACTGTTACTAATGGGGATGGTTTGGATAATCATATTTTGGAAGAAGTAAATATTGCTGAGGCTGGTTATTGTATATCAGTTACTGAAGATGACGAGGTGAATATATTATCATCACTATTGGCAAAAAGAGCTGGGGCTTCAGTATCTTTAACTTTAATCAATAATAGTAATTATTCTTCTTTGTTAACAAATATTGGTGTTGATATGACAATTGATCCCAAAATAATAACGATTTCAAAAATATTAGAAAAAGTAAGAGGAGTTAAAATTAGAAATGATTATTCAATAGGCGATGGTTTTGGAGAGGTTATAGAGGCTGATATTCAACCTAACTCAGCTCTTTGCAATAAAAATTTAAAAGAATTAAGTTTACCTAAAGGTATAAGAATAGGGTCAATATTAAGAGATAAAAAAGTTATTATTCCTAATAGTCAAACTGTTTTTAAAGAAAACGACGATGTAGTATTTTTTGCAGAGACAGATTGTATTAAAAAATTAGAAAAACTTTTATCTAAAGTATAATTAATGCCTTCTCATGCTTATATAAATAACAAGTTTGTATCTTTTAAAAATGCAAAAATTCACATTGAAGATAGAGGGCTTCAATTTGCAGACAGCGTCTACGAAGTAATTGCCGTTCTTAATGGAAATTTAATTGATTTAGATTTTCATCTTAAAAGATTAAGATATTCACTAAAAGAATTAAAAATATCCTATAAATTTAATAAATTAGATTTTAAAAATATTTTTCATAAACTACTTGGTAAAAATAGAATTTCCAATGGTATTATTTATTTACAAATTACACGAGGGGTACAATACAGAGAACATAAGTATAAAAACAAATTAATTCCAACACTAATAATATATTCCCGCAATAAAAAATTTAACCTTCCTGGTAAAAACTTTAAAGGTGTAAATACTATTACATTTGAAGATTTAAGATGGAAAAGAAGAGATATTAAAACTGTAAACTTACTTCCGAATATTATTGCGGCTAACAAAGCAAAGCAAAAAAACGCTTATGAAGCTATTCTACTTCAAGATGGTAAGGTGACAGAGGGAACATCTTCTAATATATGGATAATTAAAAAAAATAACTTAATTACCCATCCAGCAAATTCTGACATATTAAAAGGGGTTACCAGAACTTCTTTATTAAAAATAATCAAAAAAACATCGTTAAAATTAGTAGAAAAAAGTTTTACTCATAAACAATTACTTGAAGCCGATGAAGTTTTCTTAACAAGCTCTGGTAGTTTTATTACACCAATACTTAAAATTGATAAAAAAAAGATTAATAAAGGTAAAATAGGAAATATTACTTTGAAACTTGCCAAAATGTACACTACATCATGTACGAATGGATAAAATAAAACAAGAATATATTCGGGAAATATGTTTTGATATTAGTAAAGAAATTATTTTACCTAAATATAAAAAACTTAAAGATCATGATATTAAATACAAAAACGGAACTGATTTAGTTACTTCAGTTGATATTGCGGCTGAAAAAGAATTAGAAAAACAATTACTAAAAATTATTCCTAACTCTAATTTTGTTGGTGAGGAAGCATACTCTGAGAATAAAAATATACTTAATTTATATAATGATAATAACTATTGTTGGACTGTTGATCCAATTGATGGCACTACTAATTTTGTCAAAGGAAAAGATAAATTTGCAATAATGATTGCATTAACCTATAAAAATAAAATTCTTTATTCCTGGATTTATAAACCTCTTATTGACGAAATGTGTTATGCAATCTATGACCAAGGTACATTCATAGAAAATAAAAAAATTTTAACTAAAACTGTATCAAATTTAAATCAAGCTATAGGCTCAATAAGTACTAAATACTGGGAAGACAACTATTTAGATCAATTAAAAATACTTAAAAATAACTTTGCTGAAGTTAGATCATACGGCTGCATTGGTTTTGAATATATTGACATAGCATTAGGTAAAAGAAACTTTGCTATTTTATCTAAATTATCTCCCTGGGATCATATCCCTGGTATTTTAATTGTAAGAGAAGCCGGCGGTGCAGATTTTGACTTTAATAAACAATCATACAATTTTACATTAAGAAATAAAAATTTAATTGTTGGGAATTCTGAACAATTTAATTTAAAAATTTTACATAAATTAGGAGAATATTCATGAGTATTAATAATGTATCATTCATTGGCTTAGGTGTGATGGGATATCCTATGGCAGGTCACTTACAAAAAAATGGATATAATGTAACTGTTTTTAATCGTACAGAAACAAAGTCTGAAAAGTGGATTAGTGAATTCAAGGGTCAGATGGCTAAAACGCCTGGTGATGCTTCTAAAGATGCTGAAATAGTGTTTATGTGTGTTGGAAGAGATGAAGATATTATTGAAGTTATGGAAGGAGAAAATGGAATAATTACTAAAATTAAAGATAAATCAATTATAGTTGATCATACAACTGCCTCTGCAGAGATAGCGAGAAAATATTCAGAAAAACTAAAACCTAAAAATATTGGTTTTCTTGATGCCCCCATATCAGGTGGTCAAGCAGGAGCTGAAAATGCTGCTTTATCAATTATGATAGGTGGAGAAGTCCAACACTATGAAATTGTTAAACCAGTTTTAAAATCTTATGGAAAAGCAATAGAGTTAATTGGCTCTTCTGGATCTGGACAAATCGCAAAAATGATTAATCAAATTTGTATAGCAGGATTGGTACAAGCTTTATCAGAAGCAATGGCTTTTGGGAAAAAAGCAAACGTTGATATGGAAAAAGTCTTAAGTGTTATTTCTAGAGGAGCTGCCCAATCTTGGCAGATGGAAAATAGATACCGAACAATGTTAGATGGAAAATTTGATTATGGTTTTGCTGTAGATTGGATGCGAAAAGATTTATCAATTTGTTTTAATGAAGCAAAAAAAAATGGAGCTAGATTACCTATTACTGAAATTATTGATAGATATTATGCCGAAGTTCAAAAAAATGGAGGTAATCGTTTAGATACTTCTTCTTTGATGACATTAGTCGATAAATAATGTCAAAAAATTTATTATTAGCCATTATATTATTAATTGCCTCATCTTTTTTTTGGTCAGGTAATTTTTTTGCAGGAAAAATTGCACATTTAAGTGAACTTACTCCTTTCAAATTAGGTTTTTTTAGATGGTTGCTTGCATTTTTAATTTTACTTCCATTTACATATTCTAATATTATTAAAAATATAAATTATTATAAAAATAATTTGTTACTAGTTTCATTTTTAGGTGTTTTAGCTGTAGCAATATTTAATTCTTTTACATACATATCTTTACAAACTACACAGGTTATTAACTCTACTTTAATGGCATCTGCATCACCTGTAATGATGATTGGTTTTTCATGGTTAATTTTTAAAACAAAAACAAATTTTTTACAATTTTTTGGAATTTTTATGTCACTATTAGGAGCTTTTTCAATTATTTTAAAAGGAAATATCAATAACTTAATTGATTTAACTTTTACTTTAGGCGATTGGTGGATGTTTGGAGCTGTAGTATCATGGTGCTTATATTCTGTTTTATTAAAAAAAATAGATAATACAATCTCTCAATTAGCTACTTTAGAAGTAATGGTGTTTATTGGATTAATATTTATTTTTCCATTTTACATTTTTGAATGTTTAAATTCATCCTATTTACCAACAAAACAAGTTGATTATATTATTATTATTTATGTTGCTATTTTTGCAAGTATTGTTGCTTTCTTTTCATGGAATAAAGGAGTATCAATAATAGGTGCAAATAGAGCAAGCTTATTCTTACATTTAATACCTGTGTTCAGCGCAGTGTGGGCAATATTATTTCTTAATGAGCAGTTTGCTTTTTTTCATATTATTGGAGTAATTTTTATATTATCAGGAATAGTTTTATCTAATATAAAATTAAAAAATGACTAAAATAACTAAAACAGATGAAGAATGGAAAGCTCTTTTAACGGAAGACGAATATTATGTAACTAGACAAAAGGGAACAGAACCTCCTTTCTCTGGTAAAAATTTTGAAATTATTAATGGTGGTATTTTTAAATGTAAATGCTGTGGTAATGAATTATTTAATAGTTCTACAAAATATGATTCTTA
>MDTC01052231.1_pt1 | contig 22713 bp, 21 predicted proteins | sample 811181 | NCBI WGS metagenome assembly MDTC01 (sample SAMN05326644, study PRJNA326480) | marine metagenome | isolation source: seawater | place: Pacific Ocean: North | collected 2011 | reverse complement strand
CCGTGTGCCCAGATGGCGGAATTGGTAGACGCACCGTCTTCAGGTGGCGGCGATCGCAAGGTCGTGGAGGTTCGAGTCCTCTTCTGGGCACCATTTCCGGTCAAAGATGGGCACCTCGCCCGTTGATCGGGCAACCGACGCAGCGCCGTGCGCCAATGCGTCCGTCTGCCCCGAGATTTCGACCTTCAGGCCAATGCGGATTTTCTCGATAAAGGCACGAGCAATCTGCTGGCGCGCCTCGTCCTTGCCGTGCTTCAGCTCTCGGCGAACAATGTCGCCAAATCTTTGAACTGCGGCTGAAGTGATACTAGCAGGCCCACGTTCGAGCTGCTGATGTAGCGTCGTCATAGTCGTATTAAGACCATCGATCTCCGTACGTCGTTGCTTCAGCCTGGCCGTGATGTCGGGATCGCGGGGAGAGACTGCACCAGTCTCAATCGCATCGTGCAGATTAGAGAGACGGCGACGGGCGTCTGCTAACTTCGCCTCGCACTGTTCCAATTCTTGTAGCTTGCGCTGACGGCCCTCATCAGAAGCGTCGAGCACCTTCGTGAGCAACGGTTCGAGATGCTCCTCCCCGAATACCCTGTCAGCGACTTCGCCCAGAACGAGTTCGTCCAGTTTCTCAGCCCGTACGTTGGGACAATCACACGCCGAGGCGCCCCGGTTCACTTTCGAGTTGCAGGAATAGTAGCGATATCGGCCGCCCTTTCCTGTCCTGATCGTCATTCCCGAACCGCAGGCTTCGCATTCCGCTAATCCGATGAGAAGTGTCGGACCGCTTACTACCCGCGGAGGCGTATTTCGCGGTGCCCGCTCTTCTCTGAGCGCTGCAACGCGGTCGAATTGTTCCTGAGTGATAAGCTGCGGACAGTCCACCCAGGTCCAATCCTCCTCTGGCAGGAGATTGCCGAACTCGTCGAACTTGTTGCCTGGAAAACGGCCGAGGTAGTGGGGTCGAGACAGGATGCCTGCGACAGTCGCATTGTAGAATTTCTTCCCACGGCGGGTGTAGCCATGTTTGTTCAGGTATTCGGCAATAGCCCGGCCCCCCAAAGGGCTACCATTCAGACCTTTCTCCGCAAGGTCGAATATCATCCGAACGATGGCCGCTTCGGACGCGTTCAAAAAGAGCTTCTTCTTCTCCTTCTTCGAACGCACTTCGACTGTTCGGGACTCGTAGCCAAGGGGAACGGTCCCTCCGACCCAGAAACCCTCCTCGGCGGTCCCTCGGAGACCCCTTCGGGTATTCATTGATGCCTTAACGATAGCATCCTGATCCTGCCAGCTGGTCAGCAGCTTGTGCAACATGCCGAAATGGTTGTCTTCGAACCTCTGGTAGACGAACAGGCACTGCACCCCAGCGCGCTGGAGTTGTCCTTGGGTTATTACCGTGAATTCCACGTCGCGGGCGAGGCGGGCCATATCACAGGCGACAATGCAATCGACCGGATGATCATCGCCGGTGGCGAGAAGCATCATTCGGTTGAATTCCGGTCTTTTCCAGTCGGAGCCGGACAGTCCCGGTTCTACAAAGATCTCGATGAGATCAATGTCGTTCTGATTGCAGTATTTTTTGAGATCGACGGTCTGCTGACGAAGCGAAGTCTGATGCTGGGCCTGCTCTGCCGTGCTGACACGGACATAAGCGTATGCCTTTCGCCGAACCTTTGAAGCCCTATTTCCCACGTTATCTCCTCTGCCGTTTCTTTTTTCGTGACCATCGAGATGCCAAGCCATCTTACCCATGCCGATCAAGCAGCGCTTCCCTTTCCTCGTCTGCGCAGAGGAACTCGATACCAAGCGCTTCCAGTTTGCCGAGGATACGAAAGTAATCGCTATCGATTCTCGCGAGACGGCTCTTCGTCGCCACGATGACCACATCAATCTGATCCCAGGTGACGGCGCTCAGCATGCGGTCCCGCTCGGTCAGGCTCGAACTGTTTGCCTCCACATCTATGAAGACCCGATGCAGACGCAGGAACCGCATGGCTGCGATCAACCGTATTCTCTCGCCTTGGATAGCTATCGAGCGTGTCATCGCAGGCGCGTCCATATGGGAACAACGGATGTATCCAACGGCATCATTCATGGAATATCTCCTTCAGTGCGTCCTCGCCGATAAGCTCGAGCAGCAGGCGGGCTAGGACGTCCTCCGACGGAGGCACCAGCCACTCGATTTCTGCATGTGCGTTGTCGAGCGGCAGCGCGGTCGTACGCGCATGCGAGGGTTTATCATCCCTTGCCATCGCCAGCATCCGATCCGTCGCTGCCGTCTCGATCCGAGTCAGTTCGCGTCGGATCCGGCCCGGGCGGCCAACACCTCGGCCACTGCCTCAAGGATCACTTCGAACACGGCCTTGGTTTCGGAGGGCGTGAAGGACTGCGGCAGGTTGGCGACGGGACCACCCTTACGATCTGCTTCGAGCCACATGACCTCCCTGCTTCCCGGCACCAAGATTTCCTCGCCCATGTGGCGGGCACGGCGCTTGAACTCGCGTCGGCCGACGAGTTTGAGCCGCTTCTCAATCTCATGGTATTCCATCGGCTCGCCGGCCTCGACGAGGCTCTTCACTTCCGCCGCGAAGATGGCGAGGCGAGCGGGACCGTTAGATACCGGCGACTCCATGTCGAGTTTTTCACGCGCGTCGCAGGTCGCCTTGAGCACTTCATAGAAGCGGACCGGCGTGTGCGCCGGGGACGCGATGATCTCGCTGAGATGCTGAAATCTTTCCTCGGCTTCGGCCGCACCCCGCAACTGATTGATGCGCGCGTCGGTCAGCACCGCGTCATCTTCGAGGACGCGCAATTCCCGGGCGATCTGCGCGTTCGTGTATCCTTCGTTCCGCAGAATGAGCGCACGGCGGGCCCTTGCCATGGGTTCCGGGCGGGACGAACTTGCATTGTTCTGGCTACGAATACGCAGCCCCTCCGCCACGTTGACGATCTCGATCGGGACTTCCGTCTCGGGATCGATATGGCAGATCGCCTCGATGAGACTCCCGCCATCTATAAGACGGTATCCCTTGACACCGATGACGACGGGAAACGGCCTCCAATTGTGGGGCTCGGTTGCCCGGAGGTGCTGCGCCTCGATATCCCTCGTATCGTAATGGCGGCGTTCGTAGATGTCCGCGCGGCAAGAAATCTCGCTTGCCTTTGCGGTCGAGTATTTATCACCTGACGGCGTTTTGCTGCTCCCTGAGAAATTGCCGTGGGGAGGGGCGGGCGTGGTGGAAGGGGTCATGGCAGTCCTCGTCGTTCAAGAGGACTGGGAAATTATGCAGATTGAGGTGCTTTGATAAATGAGTTTCGGTTGAATTTTCGTCTTACAAGTATTTATACATCAGTGACTTAGTATCTCAATTAGCTCTGCTTCGCTCATGCGCTTTTGTCACCACGCGTCCGCCTGGGGTATCCAGGTCGTGACGCCGCGGATTGGTAGTCCGAGAGATCTCGCCTTGCTCATCGGGTTGGGTGTTTCAACCAAATCGGCTGCTAGTGATAGGGACAGGTCGATTTCCCGAGCGCCGAGGGGGTGCCCATTACGATGGCCTGGGCACGCATAGCGAGGATCTAAGGTTTCAAGCGCATATCGGGCTCTATACCAAACGCGCTCTAGCGCTATCGTTACTCGCGACCTCGACCATCCCTGAGCAAACGGAAACGCCCTGGCGAACGGATTCTTTTCCTCTTCGACCAAGCCCTTGGTCAACAGTCTGTCATATCGGTCTCGCAGTCTTGCAACATAACCGTCAGCCCAATCCGGATCGTCGATCTGCTCGAACGGCAGATCAGAACCCTGAGATGAGAATGGATCGAACCGGTCGCGTGGGATTGCACGCTCGAGCAGGGAAGGAAGCTCTTTTCCCCCTTTCGATCTCGAACCGCCATTCGGACGTTCCCGCTCATTGGCATGCGAGATACGCGCGACCAATTCTGCCTGCGCCTCATCCGCGTCGATATGTGCAAGGATGTTCAATGCAACTCTGAAGATCGCGGAATTCAGCGAGAAGCGCGAAGAGGTCACAGCGGGAAGATATGATGCAAAGCGGTCGTAGGTATGGAAGAGGTACTGGATGATGAAATGCAGCGGTGGCCTGCCGAGGACGAGGTGCCAGCGTTCGCCCTCGGGAGCCTGCGCCTGATGATGGTCCAGTCGTGCGCTTTTCAAAACCTCGTAATTGAGACGCGCGTGTCCGTCCCAGTCTCTTGGCTTGATCCGCTGCTTCATGCTGAGCGCGAGGTGGAACATGTTCGGATCCTGATCGCCGAAGATGAGACCCTTCTTGCCGAGGCCACCCCCCATGTTCCGAAAATCGACCAGATGTGCAGCAACGTATTCGAATGTTCGTTCAAACTCGAAGGCCTGCTCGAGGACGTAGAGGACCGCCCCCCGGACACCTAATGCATCGATCAGCGTGGCGAACTTGCCGGCGAAGCCGCCGGTCGAGGTGAGTTCAATCCTTTCCAGGCTTCTGCGCAGACGATCAAAATCGCGTCGCCAAGCGTATTCCAGTGCCTTGCAATTTCCAGCGCGCAACCGATCGTTCTCATAGAGAACTCGATATGCGGAAGCTACGTCTCTCGAAGTCGGATGATGGCAAACCAGCAGAGCCTCTTCGGCAATCGGGTCCATCGCCTTTCTATGCTGGAGCCATTCGCCGCGGTGGTATACGTCGAGGTGCCGGAACCGGAAATCGCAAAGCTCGTCCAACTCCTTCGCGCTCGGATAGCCCCGCTCGGCGTATTTGGTGTCCTGGTCGATCCCCCTCGCCGCAGCGATTATGTCCTTATCGAGCTTGGAACCCTTGATAAGCGGAATTCTCATTCCGGCAGGGTGCATAGACGAGCATGCAGCAAACGCGCGATCAAGTGCGGTACTTGTGCGGCGTCTCGCCTTGGTAAAAGTGGCGCTATTGATACCTTGAGCAGTGATCGCCCCACCGATCAGTTCGGCTACGACCAACATACCCGGTGAGGCTGGCGAAAGACCGGGAAGCTTTCTAGGCATCGATCCGCTCCGCGATCTCATTGTAAGTGCGGACAGCCTGCACGAAGATATTCCAGCGCTCCTTTCGAAATTCCGTCCAGCCCGTTTCGGTGAAAGTCGTGTCGCCGAGCTGTCTGATAAAATCTTTGAATAACGGCTGCAGTGTCCGGCCTGCTTCAAGAAGCTGTTCGAGATCAGCGATGCCTCTCCCCAGGTCGACGCCGTCGGGGAGACGATACTCGGGCATCCAAGCGATAGCGGCCTTCGCCTCGTCCCAGCTTGCAGGTGACATCTTCCCCGGGGCAAAGATCGCCATCTGCGCTTTCGAGACTTCGATCGGCTCGTCGTAATCGTCGGTAACCGACAGCTCACGCCACCATGCAAGGCGTTTCTCGACGATTTCGAGCGAATGATGAAGATGTGTCTCGTCAGCTTGGAGTTCGGCCCGCTGCGAAATTCTCCACCGCGCGAAAATTTGCTGATAATCGGCGTTGAGCAGGGCAATGTCGGTATAGCGCCCTTCTTGTCGCGCCTTGGCTGTCTCGGCTTCGATATTTTCCAGCGCCACGGAAAAGTCCGCTAGCGTGGAAAGCGTCACGCGCTCGCCATCTGGGCGCCGCCAGGTGACAGTCACGGATGCACCTCGCGGTAGCGGGGGTTGGCTCCGATATCGCGAAGCCATTCGAATGCTACCCAGCGGTTCTCCAGCGCAGGAAAATCGAGCCGCAGGCACTCGCAGGTATACCGCACCATGGATGTCTGTCCCCTGGTCGCCGGCTTGCGAAGCATCGCTGCCCGCTTCTCGTCATCGAGGGCAGCGAGGAAGCCCTCGGTCTTTCTCATGTAGGCGTCGAACCTGCGACGCCATTCCGCGTGTCGGCCTTTCGCTTCGAGGAACCCTGCTGCGCGATCGAGGAAACAAAGCAGGGCCTCGCCGACGGTCCTTTTCCGCGTGAACGAATCTTTCCATTCGTTGAAGAGACTTTCGTCATTCAACGCTTTCAGAATGTCGAGGGCGAGAAAGCCATCGAGGCGACGCGCGTAATGTGCCGAAACACCGTAAGCGGAAAGCACGGCGCCTGTAGTGATGTAGTGGTAAGCGTCGTGCGCGTCGCGATACACCACTTCGCCGGGTGCGATCCGCACCTTGCTGGCGCGCGCTTCGATCCCGGCTAGCGTTGAGAGCATGCGATCAAGATCGCGAATATGCGATCCCAGATCATTCGTCGGATTGGCAAGGTCAGGGTTGTTCATTGCCCCTTTATAGATCGCCGACCAGCGGCACCCCAAACATCAGGGACCCGTTGGTTCGCTTTCCGTGCCGCATTAACGGGAAAACGGTTGCTGAATGCTCGATGGAGACAGACAATCCCATCCGCCATTTAAGCGCACTTAAGGAGAAAGTAGGGCGGGTTTGGCGAAATAAATGATGCACACTTAAGCGTCCGCTTCGCCCCGCCTTTCGCATGCAACCCGCCCCATGAAGTTACAGCCTAAAACTGAACTGGATTGCCTTACCGTCGGCTCGCCGGAGCAGCGGCGGCAATGCGCTGCGCCGCGCGGCGATCTTCGATACGCTGTGCTCGCAGAGCGGCAATGGCGGCGGGAAGCATGGGCGGAAGCTCAGCATGTGAAATCCGTCGAACGGTTAGCACGTGAAGCGGCTGAAGCGCAGCGCGAATGGGATAGGTCTCATCGCAATTTCAAGGTCAAAAGAGAGGTCACCTGGGGCAAGGAAAAGGGCATTCGAGCACAGCGTCATGTCCTCCATCGCGTGGTTGCCACGCACAGCGCTGGTGGCGCGTTACCTCGGTATTCTTACGCACTGACCGACACGGCTGGACGTCTCTTCGTCTTCCAGCGGATACGCTACTATTCGGCCCGCAATTCGAAGCAGGGGCGCGGTGCTGATGCGGCTCACTATGCTATGAGTGGGGCGCATATCTTGGATGCGGGGAAGGTCTGCATCTCCAGTAATGTCGGCGATCATTACGACGAAATCGTGGCCGCAATGGACGTCGCCGAAGGCGTCAACCGCACCGTCTCGATCGACGCGAAAACGCTATTTCATGGCATCATGCAGTCCTGCCATGACCTAACACCGGAGCAACAGTTCGAGCTGGCCTGTGACTACGCCGAGTACGTATTCGGTCGACAGCAACTACCATATTTGGTCGTCCTCCATCCTCCGAGCGCGGAGGGAGATCAGCGAAACTGGCACGTCCATATCCTCTATTCCCTTAGGCCAATGACAAAAATTGGCGAGGGCGAATGGGCTGTCGGAAAGTACCTCAGAACCGATCTCGATACCCCGGAACAGTTCTCGCGCCTCCGGTTCCTGTGGGCTGAAACACTCAATCACGCTTGCGAAAAGGCCGGTGTGGCGAAGCGCTTCACCCATCTCTCATACGCCGCAGCAGGGGTCGATTTCATACCGCAAACCCATTTGGGCGAGGGGCTGACCGCCAAGGTCAGGCGCGGTGAAGGCTCTACTATCAACGAAGCGAACCATCGCATTGCGATGCGCAACAGTATGATGCGGGCTGTACGAGATTTGAGGGCGAAATTCCTCTCAACGGCCTCCCACGCAAGGGACGCAGTCGAGCGCTTGCACCGTGCCGCGACCTTGGCGCTGGATGTTTCAACTGCCTCGAGCGACCTGCATGCTCGGGCAGATCGTTCGAAGGTTCTGGATGCTCTACCGACGATCCCAACTGGACCGATCGCGGTGAATGACAACAATGCTTCGGAGGATTTGAAGATCGGGGAACATTCGGATGTGCTCCCATCTGGCATCGCAGACAGTGCTTCGGTCACACCGCCATCGCTCAAGCCGAAGGTGGTGGGTCAAGATACGGGCGCAGCACGCCGACCGGCGATTGAGAGAAGGAAGACGCCTTCCGCACAGCCGGTTGAGGTTGAGTACCGGCTTCCGGCCGCATGCCCTCCCCCGGTTGGAACTAACGAACCGTCCCAGCGGATTGCAGTCCCTAGGTTGCTACCGAGCGTGATCTCGGTTCTTGCTGCCAAGCACAGCATTCTGACTCGGATCTCGGGATCGATGCTGTCCATTCCGAAGGTCCTGAACGTCTTGAAGCCGGCAAAGACCGGCTTTGCCAGACTTCAATCTGAGGCCTCGTTGCCGCGTTCGCCAGCCTGCTTCGAAACTGAATTCAAGCCAAGCGACGCCAAGCTTCAGTCAGCGTATGACCGCAACCTGCCGGCAACTCCTCAAGCTTCGCCCCAACAGGTGCCGACATCACAACGCCTGTCTGAGTGGCCTTCAATTCCGTCAGCGGTTTTGGTGAACGATGAGCATGCAACGACGACCTTGCGAATTCGCGACGCCGATCGCCGTATACCGAAAACCCTGCAGTCGAATGTCGATGCGCAGTCGGTCAGGACTTGTGACATTGCAACTAACGCTTCCTCAAAGGCCTGCGCTTCGACCGCGACGTCCGAGACGTTAAGTTCACAAGCAGGTCCAGTTCGTGTTCGGACAACCGAAGAAAAGCGGTCAATGCCCGCCTCTTCAAACTTAAATGACGATGCTTCCCAACATAAGTCCAATCCCGCAATTTGGACCGAAGGCAACGAGGTACGGCGAGATTTTCCGATGGAAACCGACTCTGTCGCCGGCGCTCCTCACCGCGATTTTGTCCGCGCGCAAGGGCAGGAGCGCGATGAGGAAGAGGAGCGCCAACCTGTTCGGAAGCCAAACGCGGAAGCGATACGATTAGCAGCTGAAACCTTTACGGCGCGACAGCGGTTGCTCGGAATTCTGGCGCAAGAACGGCATGTCCTAACCAAGGATGCCGAAGATAGAGTGGCCATATCTGCGGCGCTCATGCAGCGCGCTCGCCTCATCCCGGATCAGATCGCAGATGCGAAGATGCAAGACCAGCTCTCGCATTATCACGGTCGAAATGACAGGGAGTTGCAGGAAATGTCACATCAAGTCAGGGAAGAACTGACGTTCAGTGAAGCCTTCTGGCGACCGGCCTATCCAGTTTCTGCCGAAGTGATCGACGTCTTTCGCAGATGGCGAGAGTGCCCTGAAGTTCAGGAAGCATTGCGCAGAACGAGCCTACTTCCAATCGGCGTGAATGACAGAAACGACCCCGATCGGCGGCGGAATTTCTTCCTTCGAATGCTGTCACATCAAGGCGAGGACGGACAGCCTTCCTCTACGATTTCTTCAGGCCCGGTAGCCGCTTCCCAGCCTAAGGGTCTTTGGCCAAGCGATCTAGGACACGGCAGATGATGGGCCGGTAGCGGTTAGGCGGCTTTTGACTGAGCGATCTCCTGCAACAGCCGTTACCTGATTGATAACTTGTTCACGCCAATAAGTGGAAGACCCATTCCACATAGCATACGGACGCTGGCGTTTTACCGCCGGCCAAGCGCTGCTTGCGAGATCAGCGGCCGATCGCGGCGGTGGCGTCGAAAGGGATTCCTGCCGCAAGAAACTCTTTGAGCAGCGCGAGCTTCCAACCGCCAGCGTTGTCATAGCGCGTGTAGAGGACGCCATCGTAGTCGGACGGCATCTCGATGTCGTCGCCCGCTACGAGTGCGGCTACCCTTTCCGGTCCGAGCGCCCCGATGAAGAATCCAAGTTCGAGGACGACATTCTGGCGCGGTCGTGGGCACATTTTCTCCGCGCCAGAAAGCGAGCCAACGTCATCAGGTGTCGCAAGCACCACCGCAAATACGGCGTCGGCGGCTAGGTCTCTGAACTTGGCAATAATTGTTCGGCCCTGGTTTGGCTGCTCGTGCAGGATAACCTCATCCATGCCGATCCGGTGCAACCAGAGCGCGACCTCGTTCTTCAAGCCGTCGTCGCGTCCGTGGACGATGAAAACCTTTGGGCGTACGTCCCCGCTACCGGGAGCCGCCGGAGCCAGCGCCTTAATCTCGGCCGCCACTTCCCTTGTGACACCTTCCGTCAGGCGAACTCCGCGGCCGCTCAAAACACGAAGGAGGTCGACGTCTTTCACGGCCCAGTGCGAGCGGTGATTTTCGTTTAATTTGACGTTTATGTCGAGATCCCAAGCTGCGTCCGCGATAACCTCCATCGGGACGGGTTCGACGGCGCGGTCTAGCTCGAACTTGAACTGCACATCATTTCCGCGCCGCCTGATCTCGACTATGCGTCCGACGTGGGCGAACTCGTCTGGGTTGCGCGCCCGCACTGCCGCATTGTTTGAGAATTCGACAGCAAACAGAGCGGGCATCGTGAGCAATTCTGCAATCCGGTCAGGGGTAAGTGGATTGAACTGCTCAGCGATCGCATCCTGCGTATGCTCTAGAAATCGGGTCCATTCGAATTCAGCGGTGTCGCGCTCGGTCCAGTAGTTGGCAGCACCGACCATCAAAAGATTATACATTGTCGGGTTCCGATGAGGAGGTATTCGCGATCGTTCGGCCGCGCTGATCCAAGATCGCCAGCAAGTAGTGAATGTAACTCTTGGTCAGGTTACAATAGAGTAACGCCTCATCCATTGCCACCTCGACGGCGGCGTCAAGCTGCGTGCCGTGGCGTACACCACCGCCAGAGGGAGACGAAAGGAATCCGTGCAGCTTCACGATCCAGCTGAGCGCCTCCGCCAACGGCTTTTCGCGATGCTCGCGCCGTAGCTCGCCCACGATCTTGTTAAAGTATTTACCCTCGATAGTTCCGGATTCGGTTTCTTGGCCTTGGAAGCCCGTCGATACGGTTTCCAGCAACCAAAGAATTTCCTGGACCGCTTGACGCGGTCGCCATTCGGATAGCAGGCGGTCAGCTTCGCGCAAGGATTCGTCGATGAGCGACCGTGCCCGCTCGCCAACGTCTGGCATGGGCGGCATAGTTACGGCAGCGGCGCCTTGGCTGCTCAAGATGAGAGCGGGTGGCCTGACCTCGTAGGGCAAACCGTGGTCGTAGAGAATGCGGTTAACGACATCCGGTCCAGGCAGATCGAGGTCCGGATAAGTCCCTGCCACCTCTTCGCACCCTGACCAGAACGCCGCGATGAATACCGGCGCGTTTGCCGCGGCCTCGAGCATGCGGTCGTGCAGGTCCGAGGTTGCCCAGCTTTCGGTCGAGCTGCGGGACCAACTGCCGGCAAACTTGGCCTTGAACAATTCGATCAAATTCCACGTCTCGCCTTGTGCTGCGATTTTGTGAACTAGCTCATTGAAGGAGCTGACTGCTGCGGGTGGCAACGGGCCAGGTGAGCCGAAGCGCCAGGATGAAGGCATTTGAAGCATACAAGATAGATAGCGCCTAATGCAGGCGTTTTCGACTGCGTAGAACAGGTGAACTTGGCGCATGTCCGGCAAAGTCCAGAGGAAGAAGAGTTGAGAAGCAGCCAAGCTCATGAATTACGTGCGCGGCCAGATGCGGTCATAGCCTGCTAGTACGCAAACTACGGGCGCGGCTCCGCATCCGGAGTCCAATTCCTGGCATCCTCCAACGATTGTTCCATCGCCCGTTCAACCCACTCTTGCGAAATGCCGTGACGTTCCCGGATCGGCGCAATTAATGCATCAATCTCATCTGCCAGTGCTCGGAACAGTTCTACTCGATCCTCGCACCAAGCGATCATCGTGGTGCGGCCTTCAGTGTTCATGAACGCAAGATCGTGCTGGCGAAAGAAGCGATGGGCGAGCACATCGCGATCCTCTTTGGCAGCCCGCAGGCGCTTTAGGAGCGGCAGAGGAAATTCCGAAATGGCATCGAGCTGGTTGAGCATGTTTCCGTAGGTCCGGGCCAGGCCGGTTTCGTAGGCGTGGTCAAAGGCGGCGTGCCAGCTCGCTTCATTCGGGTGGGATCGGAGCGAGGGCAGAGTGCGCATCACTACGGCGGCATTGACCATGCTGTGCTCCAGCACCTGGACCATATACATCGCCAGGCCATAGCGAGAATAAACCTCACGGATTTGCACCTCATCAAATCCGCTGGCTGGCCAAATCGCCCCTGGGGGATAGCCTTCCATTCCTGGCGATCCTCTTGCCTTCCGATGTTCCCTGCGCAGCCGTTACGGCTGCTCAAGCGGGGCTTGTGGCGTTGCCGACGCGGGTACGCCTGCCGTGCGCAGCGCGGGCATTGCGGACGGCTCGCTGCTAGTGTTCGAAGGGGCTTGTCTCGCCATGACGCCTACTTATTTCGAGTTATGAAACGAGCGCGCTCTAGCAGCTCATCAAAAGTCACAATCTCAATGCTGTGGGTTTCGCGGCGGAATAGCTCAAAGGTGTCCTTCATTACCTGCTCCTCGCGTAAATTCCCGGACCGGGAGAATTCCCGTTGAGCGCCGATCACAAGGATAGATTTGGCATTCCTGGTTCGCGCAGCGAGCACCTCATCTCCGATTGGCGAGAGGTGTTCCCCGGTCTGAGCGAAGGTGGACCACTCAGCCTTTTGTTCCAAGATTTGAGATACCGCGTCCACAAAAGCCGAACTGAATTTCCACGTACCAGCGCGTCCACTTGATCGCGTGAAAATCGCTGTTCTGGGCGTCTTGATTTCGACCAGCACGGTGTAGTCCGTGAAGGTCATCAGAAAATCGACAATGGGCCTATTTCGGTTGTCGGAGCCGCCGCTTCCTACTGTAGCCTCTCGGGCAAATTGCCGCATGATGCGATAATCCAGCCCGTACCCGAAGACCCAGTCCTCTCTCTCAAAGAAATCCTGCCACTCTTTCTCGGACCAATTCTCCTCGGCCATTTGGTGCTCGAACTCATCAATGCCTCGCCTTCGGCCTAGGATGATGTTTATCTCCTCCGGCGTCAGATCGCCTTGAAACGCTTGCAGCAAATTTGCCCGTTGATCCTTGGTGAGGCCTTGAAATTGCTGGAGCGCTGCACGATCCCCAGCGTCAATTATTACCTTGCGGCCGCCGCCGGTCGATATATCCTGAATTTGGAACCTGTCCCGATTAGAAAGGTCCACGAATTGAAGTTGGTCCAGGAAATTTAGCAGTCGCTCGAACTCGTCTGAGCGGAATGTGAATTCGTGCTTGTCGCTGGCTTCGATCCAATCGCCCGTCCGATTTTTGAACGTTTGAAGCGTCAGCCGCTTAATGCTCTTGTCGTCTTGCGAGATGATCGCTGAAATTTGGGTCTTGCGGACTTGCCCGGTCAATCGAAGGCACATTACGCCGTCGATTTCGCCCAGAAGCAATTCGTCGCTTCCCTCGAACACCATTTTGACGGTGCGTTTCTCGTCTGCGTCGCGCGCATTGTACGTGAAGACCTTGGAGACGTAGGTCTTGCCCTCTTTGCGGAGTTCGAAAAACGACCGATCTTCACTGTCCGACATATGGACTGAGCTTGCGCGCGGACTCGGGGGGAGTCAATCGAGGCGGCCCAGTGTACTTGAATATCATCGGCGCGTACTGCGAAAGCTTCATGGGTTGCTTTGGGTGAGGGACTGTTGAGTTCGCAATGGCTGAGTTAAAGGCGCGATGCTGTCGTTCCGATGCTGAAATTGAAATGCACGCGCATGCATCCGCATCGGGAAAAGCCCTGTTGGCCAGCGTCACTGTCCGAGGTCGGTAGGTAGAGGGGAAAAGCCCTTCGGCCGGCCTCGTGACACGAGGCAAAAATGAACAAGCTGAACGAGCAGCCGGACGAGACCGGCACCGATTACAATCACCATAGCGACAAACGCGTGCTCCATCCGGTTCGCGATCGGGACGATTGGCCACGTTTGGCGCCGGAAGGAGAAGCCGTCCGCCAAATTGCGGTCATCGACTGCGAAACCACGGGCTTGGCCGTTGAGCGGCATCAGATTATCGAACTGTGCATAGCGATAGTGCTGGTGAACGATGCCGGGCACATCGTTGCTGTCGAAGTCGTCAGGAGCGGACTGATCGATCCGGGTCACCCGCTGTCGGCAGAGATCGCGGAACTGACCGGGCTTACGGACGCCGATCTGGCCGGGCGATCAATTGACAACGATCAGGTCGCCGAGATGCTGGCATCCTGCGATGGTGCGATAGCGTTCAATGCCGGCTTTGACAGGGCGCACCTGGAAAAAATGCTCGGGCGGCATGTGCCTGTCCCCTGGGGCTGCGCAATGGCTGACGTGCCGTGGCGCAAGCTCGGCTTCGAGCCGGGATCGCAAGGTTACCTGCTCAACCAGGCTGGCTATTACATGCCATCTGCCCACCGTGCGAAGGATGACGTCCTCGCGCTGATACAACTGCTCGATCACGTCTGCGACGATGGCGAGACCATTGTGGCCAAGACACTGGCGGCAATGGACGCTCCCTCTTGGCGCTTCGAAGCGCAAGGCGCACCATACGGATACCGGCACGACTTGCGCGAACAGCGCTATCGCTGGGCGTGGGGCAGATTGCATAATCTGTGGCACAAGCACGTCCGCGCCGAAGCCTATCAGGCAGAGCTCGACTGGTACGTGTCGACCATCGGGAAGGACCCGGTGATCGTCCCGCTGCCCGCAAGCGAGCGGTATCGCTTCCATACAACCTGGACCCCGGCCTGACCGGGAATTGCCTGCAAGAAGGCAGGGAATATGAGCCTTCCGGCTGAACGGAAAAAGGCTCCGGCCAACAGGCCGCCAAACACACAACAAGGAATGACGAATGATCGATCTCGATATCGGCGGGGCATGCCCCCGCCAGCAGCTGACCTATGCCCTGTCGCAAGCGCTGGGTCTGCCCATCGACCTCGGCGCTGGCACCGCTGCGCTGACAATCGGCACCATGGACTATCCATCAGAACCCGCGCTTGAAATGGTCGCCCGGGCGGCGATGCAGGCCAGGCAAGACTCCCTGCTGGCCATGTTCGCCAATGACCAGACCAGCATTTGCGGCGGTCTCGCACTGATTTACCGGACGAGGGACGGCGCGCAGATCATGCAGGTCGAGCCGTGCCGCCTGAGCCGTAGCAAACCGATCATTCTGGTCACGACCGATCGGCGCCATGCCTTCCGCCTCGACAAGCGGTGCCTGCTGCGCTCCTGCGCCGTGCCATCGCGCGCGAAGGTCGAGCGCGGCGTCGAACGTGCATGGAAGGACATCCGTGCTGCAATGAGCACAGTGGACGTCGATCCTGAGCAGTGGGAAGCCGGCTATTTCAGCCTGTTCACCGATGCGCAGGCCTTCGCCGACTTTATGGCCTGACCGGCTTCACATCGACCATCACCACTACGCAGGCGGCGTCTCCAACCGGAGGCGCCGCCTGTATCGTTTTCAGAACAGGATTTTCAGCATGCCCCATTCCCATAGGCGCCATCCACGGGTGCTGTGCTCGCTCGCGATCATCCGCGATCCCGGCGAGAGCAGCCCGCGATCCGCTATTCGTTCGACCGCCATCTTCACCGTCACCAGTGAGCAAAAAGGCGGCGCAAGATTCGCTATCGATCACCGTGCCTTCGATCGGACAGCGAACCGGGCCGATATTCTGGTCGGCTTAGCCGAACGCATTCCGGAAGGAGCGACAGTTATTGCGCGGGCGTCCCGCACGTCGCAGCATTACCTACGGCACGCATTCGCCGCTGGCGGACCGCTGCCGCCGGCCGACCTGCAACTGCTCCAGCGTAATCGCTCGGACCTTGATGTCCTCCCGCTCGAATGCGCGAACAGCGTGTTGGAAGAGATCGCCGCAGCATACCGGATCGAGCGGGCCGGTCTCGGTTCGAACGTCCTGTCGCGATCGCGAAGGGCACCGGATGAAGCGCAGTGTCTGTGGGCGGCATTCCTATGGTCGCAATGTTCGCCGCACCAGCGGACATCGCTCGCTGCCGCATGGCAGGCATGGCGAGCGCTCGAGCGGGCGCGCCCACTCCCCTTCTGACGAAGCGTGATGATGCCAACAGCAAGTGAAAGGAAAAGCAGAATGGCAAAAACGTATATCGCGCTGGACGCGGAATTCTTCTGGGACAAGGATCTGTACAAGCAGCACAAGGCTATGGATCCAAAATCGAGCCATCATGCGGTGGCGGTCAAAAAAGTCATGGCTGCCGGCGTATTCCAGTTCACCATCGACGAAGAAGGGCGGATGAGCACTGGCGAGATCGGCAGCTGGTGCGAGCGGGACTGGGCTGACGAAGCTGGCGTGGTCACCAAGGTCTTCGATTACCTGCGGGCGAATGACGACAAGCCCGTCATCACCTATGGCGGATTGGCGACCGACGTGCCGATCCTTCTGCACGCGAGCATCGCCCACGGTCTGCGGCTGCCACCGCAGCTCATCGATCAGCCTGGGCGAAAAGGCCCTCGGCCGCATCTCGACCTTGGCCTGATGATGAAAGGGGGAGGTAAAACGTGGACCCACCTGAGCCAGCTTTTGCTGCGCATGGGCGTGCCGTTCGATCTCGTCGCAGCTAAATCGACCGTTCCGCGCCCGGCGAGCGCTGGAGCCTGGCAGAACTTGCGCGATCACGTCGAGCTGGACTGTCTTCTGCTCGCCATCGCGAAGATCGGATGGTTGGTTGCGCAGGGCACGAATGGCCTACGGCTTGAGCCTGCCATCGTAACGCTGGTCGAGGGGTTCTTGCGACGACGTCCAGACCACGGTCTAGCTGACGAGCTTCGAACCTACGTCGGGAGCATGCACGGAAAAATCGCCGAGGGTTTCGACAACGCGGCCTGAACCTTCAAGCTACATATGCGCCGGACTGGAGAAATTCGGACATCGCCAGCCCGGCGCAGCAAGAAACTTCTCGATCCTGAATTTTCAGATTTCGGAAACGATTTCTTAATCGTCGGTGGCTTACCGTGAAGGCAATCGCGAACACAGCGCGCTGGGATAGCATCCCAAGCCGGTGGCCTTCAATTTTGTGTCGCTCCAACCCACGAACCCGTGCCGTCGAGGTGCGCGTTCATCGGCGTTCGAGGTCACGAAATGACATCTTCGACATTGCACTCCACACCCGTGGTCTCGCTCGCCCAGCGAGGAAACCATGGCAAAGGCATCTGCCGGCAACGGCACGAAAATAAAAAAATCGGCAAGCGTCTGTCCGAATTCCGGCAGCGACGCGCATACATCATCGAATAGCGCTGCAGGCTCGCATCTTACGAAGCCGCAGGTTCACGCAGCGCTTGCGGCGGTCGACACGAGGGCAAACTCGAAGCTCATGCGGGTGGCGCGGTATCGTGCTTTCACCGCCGGCATCGACGCGGAAGATCTTCTGCAGGAAGCAATCCTGCGGACGCTGACCTCGCGCAGCTGCCCCGCCGGGCTCAAGGTCGAGCACTTCTTAATGGCGGTCATGCGTTCGATCGCAAGCGCGATCATTGCGAAGCGCAAGAGGGATGAGACCCTTTATTGCGACGAATCCGATCTACCGGTGGCGCCGTTGGCGCCAGACGAAGCTTGCGAAATCGCCCAACGAGCAGACGCTTGCCGAATAGCTCTCGAGACTTTGTTTAAAGGCTCCACGATGATCGAGCGAGTAGTGGATGGCATAGATCAAGGCCTGTGTGGCAAGGCGCTCGCCGATTTCGCAAGCATGGAACAGGCCGAGCTCGCAACCACACGTCGATTGATCAAGCGGCGAGCTATGAAGGCTTGGAGTGAGCTTAACAGCTTGGAATTGGCCGCATAACACCAAGAAGGGAGCAGGCCAGCTGGCTTCGTTGTAGCGGGCTTAAGCAAGCTCGCCTACCGTCTCGTGATCTGTTCGTTATTCCGGATGGTTAGTTCGCTCGCCTCGATACGGCTGAGTGATGTGCGAGCCGATTACGTACTTGAACCCAAGCCTGAACACTTCAATTTTTTCCAATCAAGAAGGCGCATCTGCTGGAAACGGGACAAGACTGGCAATCGGGGTTCCGCGCGCGGCAGGTGAGCGCGGCATGGTCCAACACTGACCAGTTCACTAACTTCGGCTCGCCTCGCCTTACCAGCCACTTGCAAGCTTGTTGAAGCCAAGGGTCATACCGGATGTCGGCAAGTCTGCGCGGACGCACGAAACGCTCCACCACGCGCGCCATGTTCACATCGATGAGCGGAAACCTCTTTCCATGCTGGAACATCAAGATCGCGTGGGCCACGTACTGGCCGACGGCAGGCACGTCCAGGAGATTCTCGTACCGGTTAGGAAACATGCCGTCATGCTCGGCAGCATAGGACGCGAGTGCATGCAACGAGGCGGCCCTGCGTTTCCATAGGCCGAGCGGCTTAAGGAACTGCTCGAGCTCTTCGACCGGCGCGTCGGCGAGATCTTGCCAACCCGGGAATCGGGTGAAGAACCTGTGGTAGAAGCTCGCGACGGTCTCGGCCCGGGTCCGCTGAAGCAAAACCTCCACGCAAACGAGCTGGTAGAGAGGCGTAGCCGGCTCGCGCCATGGGAAGGACCGGCCGCCACCTTGACGGTACCAGTCCGCGAGTTCGGCCGCGAGAAGCGTCAGCTTTCGCTTTTCGCCGGTTCCCAGCACCGGTTCAGGCGAGGACATGTACGTTTGATGGTGGGAACAGGGCCGGGAAGTCTTTCTGCTTGATCTTGAAAAGGTAGCCGTGGTCCCGAACCAGTTGCTTCTCGCCCCTCTGGCTCATGAGGTAATCGACCGAGATCACGCCGCTTTCCAAGAGCGCTTGGAAATTACGCACGTTCGGTGCGCGCGTGTGTTCAACCTGCATGTAATGGAAATGCTCGTCTGCGCCTTTGCCGCGGCAGCGCGCGCCGACCCAGAAAGTCTGGGGATGCTTCTCACGAAGCCTGCCCCTTAAGACCTCGAGCGGCCAGGTCACCACGTGTGAGCGCCGTTCTTCCTCGGCCCGGACGTGGTCCTGTTTCAGCCAGTCATTTTCCGTGTCGACGCTCAGCATGAAGCCGAGGGAGTTTGGAGCTTTCGCGTTGATCTCGCAATTCAAGCGGAGCTTGCCGTTGCGATGGTATCCGAAGGTGCTGAGGAGGTTCCACGCCGAGCCAACCGGGCTGACCGTCCAGTCTGGCGACTGCGAGAAGAGTGTCGACCTGGTGGGAGCCCGCTTGATCCGCTTCGCCTTGAGCTCGATCCCCTTGAAGTCGGGCGTCTTCTCGGCATTGGCCGCGATGCCGAGCAAGGTCTCCAGCGTCATGCCGACGCCGGTGTCGCCCTGACGTAGCGTGCGCACGAAACCCTGCGCGGCAATTTCCCTCAGCGCGTCGAGCAATTCGCCGACGACAGGGTCCTCGCCTCGCCGGTACTTTGCCGCGATATGCCCAAGGGGGCTGCCAGCATTGTCGAGCGAGGCCAAGACCTCGGGTCGGCTCGCGTTGACAACGTAGAGGTCGCCCTCGTGTTCGAAGACGGCGAGCAGGTTGTACTGATCGGCGTAGCGCCCGAGGAGGGCAAACCAGATGCGCGGATCACCGGACTTCGTCTGGGGACGATACAGGGACACCGTCGATTCCACGAGGCGATCGGGCTCGACGAAGTAGGCCCTGCGGACCACCTTGTTCTCCGGGCCTTGCGCCTGGTCGTCGAAATCGTGGATGCCGGTCGACAGGAGGTAATCCCGCACGTTGGCAGTCGCATCCATGATCGACTTCTTCAGCCCCGTTTCGGTGGGGACCAAGAGTGCCACCTCGATCTCGTGTCGCGTGAACGCGGCGAGGACATCGCCGACGTCCGTGTCGCTCTTCTCAAGCACGGGTGCCCACGGCCTCGTCGAGAACCTTCCGGAAATGCTTGCCGACGGCCTCGGCGAGGCCAACGGGCACGGCATTGCCGATCTGCGTGTACTTGGGAACTTCGCGGTCGAAGTTACCTTCGAGCGGGTTACCGGCCCGCCGGATACCACCCGTCGTACGCTTGCCCGAGAACTCGTACCAATCGGGGAACATCTGGAGCCGCGCCCATTCCCTCACGGTTAGGATGCGCGGCTGGCTAAAATGGACGTAATCGTCCGGAAGCGACGTCGCGGTCATGTTCGGCTCGGCGTTGCCCCAACGCGGCTTCAAGACGCGCTGCGAGAATTTCATGGTTTGTGCATGGGCGGGAATCTCGCCGCCGTTCGCCAGCATGTAGTCGAACTTCTCGACGATCTCGCGCTTGTGCTTGCTGTACTCCTGCTCCGTCAGCTTGCCTGCCCGGGCTGCGGCCCAGGCTGGCGGGGTGCGAAAACCCTCCTGCAACTCGTTCATCGGCTTGCGCGGGTAGGCACAGGTCTCGAACGCGCCGGAGGGGAAGTCGCCGCTTCGCAGGATCTTCGTGATCTTGGGATCGATGAGGTCACCAAGCAGGTCGACCAAGTCGGGAAACGATCCGAGGTTCGGCGGCGGCAAGAACCCGCATGCGACCGCGTCTTCCGTGTCCGCGTCTTTGTCGAGGAGGCTACAGGTCTCGAGAACATCCTTGCGTATCCCGACGAGAAGTACGCGCGGCCGATTTTGCGGAACGCCGTAATCCTTGGCGTAGACCAGCGACCACCGGACCTCGTAGCCCGGGATCTTGCGGAATTCGTCCAAGACATCCGGGAAGATCTTCCGCGAACCCTCGCGCGTCCAGCGGGAGGTCAAGAGTCCGCGCACGTTCTCGAACAGGAACATGCGTGGACGAAGCCGGTCAATGATCTTGGTCATCCTCGCGTAAAGCCGGTTGGAAGGCAGGGCTTCCTTGTCGACGGCGTAAGAACGCCTAATCCCGATGCCCGAGTACCCTTGGCAAGGAGGGCCGCCGGCGACGAGGTCGAGGTTGCTGAGCTTGCCGAGGCTAGCTTGTTCGAAGCGCAGGTCGACCTCGCTCATCGATCCGAGATCGCTGACCAGCTTCTCGAGCCGCTTGCCCTTGAGCTCGTGCGCGTCGTGGCAGCGAAGCTCGGCGTTGTCAGAGAAGCGCATGCCGCCGAGCTCGTGTCCCCGGTTACGTAGGTAGGTTGCCATCGCGTCCTTATCGAGCTCGTTGACGAAGACCGTCGTGAAGCCGGCGTTCTCGAGCCCGGTGCCAAGCCCGCCGCATCCCGCAAACAAGTCGATCGCGGAGTAGATCGGTCGAGTCGTCGTCGGTTCTTCGGCGGAAGTCAGCGGGACCGCGGTCGTCCCGTCCTTGTCGAGGGTCTTGGTGTCGAGAGTCATGACGCGTTTGCTAGCACGGGGCCTGGCGGCGGTCCAGGTGTTTCGCTCGGTTTTTCGACTTTTCAGTTGATCGATGTCGAAGGCCGTTGGAGTTCGTGGTGCTGCCTTCCTTCCTGCTTGGTGTAGTATTGCGACAAGGAAAATTAGCATGGGAACCCGGCTTGAGTAAAAAAACTTGCCGGGTTACCAATCTCTTGCACGGTTCTTAACAAGTCCCCGCCTATTTCACTTGGCATTCGGGGAGCACCGGATCTCGGGGGTACATGAGGCTAATTCCTGCGCAAATCCTAGGGAGCGATTCCGCTGCGGAGCGGAGGGTGTTCGGATTTCTCACGGAAGTGGGCTTTAGTGCCTACGACGTTGCGCTTCATTCACTCAACATCGGCCACCACGAGTACAAGCGATGGGGCGAAGCGGATTTTTTCCTGGTCGGGCGGCGCGGTATTCTCCTTCTCGAGGTGAAGGGCGGTCGGGTCGCATGCAAGGACGGTATGTGGGAATTCACCAACCGCAACAACGAAACGAACCGCAAGAAGGAAGGCCCCGCCGAGCAGGCCAAGTCTGCATATTTTTCGCTGGAAAAGAACTACCTCAATCCCAAGTTCTACCGCGAGTTGCACGGAGTGCCCCGCGGTTGGGCGGTGGTGTTTACCGATATCCCTAGGCTCGCCAACGACGGCTCAACCTTGTTGCCCGAGCATCCAGACGAGATCACGGCTTACGAAGAAGACTGCAAGGGTCACAACTCGTTCAAGAAGTTCTTGGCGAGGGCTTATGACCATTGGGCATCAAAGCAAAGGAACGCGGTTGAGCTCTCGCCGCAGCTGGTCAAGGCGATCTCGGATTCGCTGCGGCCGAACTTCGAACGCGTTCCTTCTCTGAACAGCCAGCTGCGTGACATGGAGCAAAGGCTCTACCAGTTCACCGACGAGCAATACGAAAAGCTTGACGCCATTTCCGAGAACGAACGGATACTCGTCGCGGGTGGCGCGGGTACCGGCAAGACGTTCGTAGCGGCCGCTTGCGCACGTTACGAAGAAGCAGAGGGGCGCTCGGTTCTCTTCCTGACCCGCAGCAGCTACCTGGCTGGTTTCCTGTCCAACCAGGGATTGCCCAGCGGGGTTACCGTCGCCACGATCGACGAGGTCCAGGGGTTTCACGATCAAGGGAAAACATGGGACGTGCTCGTGGTCGACGAAGGGCAAGACCTTTGCTCTTTAGAATGCATCGACCTCGTGGACGGCGTATTGACAGGAGGCTGGGAGAACGGTCGCTGGCGCTGGTTCGGCGATCCCAATTACCAAGTCTCCCCGAGTTTCCCGGTGGATCAGGATTGCCTCGACTACCTCAAGTCCAAGGGTGTTGCGACCAACCTCAAGAACAATATCCGCAACGCGGGAAAAATCGTCGAGGCAATCAAGCTCTTGGCGGGAGCGGATGTCGGCAAGCCAAGCAGCAAGCCTGATAGCGGGATCGTCGACCTTCAGCTGGTTGAGGCCGAAAGCGAAATCCTTCCCCGGGCAGTTGCAGCGGTCCGAAAATGGTTGAGTGACGATGAGCAACTGCCGCGAAACTCGATCGCGTTGCTGGTGCCTAGCAGTGTTGAAATCGACAAGGCGGTGGACCTCCTCGACGCCACGCAGGTGGGAAGAATGTAATCGCGGCCACGAGTACGGTCGAGCGTGCGCTGCTGGGCCGGAAGGGCAGTCTTGGT
>MDTC01252391.1_pt1 | contig 22728 bp, 18 predicted proteins | sample 811181 | NCBI WGS metagenome assembly MDTC01 (sample SAMN05326644, study PRJNA326480) | marine metagenome | isolation source: seawater | place: Pacific Ocean: North | collected 2011 | reverse complement strand
TTAACGTTGAACGTTTAAGCGAAGGCATCTCGTAAAACATAAACTATAAGACCTAAACAGTAACTAATAATCCCCCATAACCCTATCTTCTTAAAGTGCAATATATTGATTTAAAAGTTGCATGATTAGACTGCAGAAACTTATTTAGGTTATTTATAACACAAAAAATACAAACAGTAAAACCCTAATAAATAGAACATGAAATATATCATCATAACCCTACTTGCATATGGCCTGCTCTCTGCCCCTGTTTCATCTTTTGCCGCGAAGGAAAAGGAAGAAAAGTCTACCGCGAAGGAAAAGGTCAAGAAAGCGGAAAGCAAAAAGACAACGGCCAAAAAATCGACTCCCGAGCTGGAACCTCTTGCTTTTACGGGCAAGGTCTCGAAGAAAGAAACTAAAGGCAAAGACGGAAAGATCTACAAGTATTATTCTATCTCAACTAAGGATAGAAAAACGATTCGCCTCACCAAATCGGCATTTGGTAAGAAGTCTAAGATAAACTTGGAGGATTTAGTGAATGCTGACGTTTCTGTTGCGGGTCAAGGTTACGAATCCGGTGCGGGCAAGAAAAAGAGAGTTATCCTAAAGAAAATCGAAACAATAGAGAAGGCTGACTCTGCCGGCTAAATATTCCAGTCGAAACAAACATACGGAAGGCGCCTCGAACACGGGGCGCCTTTTGTGTGTTTGGAACTCCTTTCGGCATCGACTTTACCAAGGTTTTATGGATGCTTTATTAAAAGGAGATTAAATTATGCAGTATCTATATTATGCTTTGATAACCGTTGTTTGCTGGGGAACCTATGGGGTGTGTATGCACATTGGTTCCAGTAACATGGGCGATAAGGAAAACGGACGGATCATGGCTTTTCTTTGGGTCGGGCTAGCCTACTTTCTGACCGCCGTTGTAGCGCCCCTGATCATTTTGAAGCTCAAGGGTGGAAATATCGCCTTTTGGACCTTTCCCACAAAGGGCTGGCAGTGGTCGCTTATTGCGGGGACACTCGGAGCGATTGGAGCGTTGGGCGTGTTGCTTGCATTCGGGAAGATGCCTTCACCTGCCTATGTGCCCGTGATCATGTCCATCATCTTTGCAGGCGCTCCTATGGTGAACGCAATTGTTAGTACAACGAAGGAGGGCAACTGGGCTTTCGTTAAAGCGCCTTTTATTGCCGGGATTTGCCTGGCTGCCATAGGCGGTTATCTGATTACGAAGTATACCCCGAAACCACCTAAGGCGAGCCCAGCCAAGGTGGAGGAAAAAACCTGAGAGCGTTGCTATGACTGGCTTATCGGCCGGCCAACTGGATCGCCTGAGGCATGTATTGGACGTCGTCCGCGAGGGCAATCCTTTTCAGCAGGCCAAACTGGACCAAGCTGAACTGACTTCCGACTTTGTAAGCATTGAGGATTTTCTTGATTCCTTTCCTTTTACTACAAAAGACGAGTTGGCTCGGGATCGCTTGGAGCATCCTCCCTATGGAACAAACTTAAGTTTTCCACTCGAACGTTACACGCGATTTCATCAGACCAGTGGCACGAAGGGCGAGCCTATGGCTTGGCTCGACCTACCCGAGGACTGGGATTGGATGCTGGGCAATTGGAATAGTGTATTGGATTCTGCCGGAGTGGAAGCGGGCTCCCGTTGCCACTTTGCTTTTTCCTTTGGACCTTTCCTTGGTTTTTGGACTGCCTTCGAGGCAGCTTCCAGACGGGGTTGTCTTTGTGTGCCCGGGGGAGGAATGAGCAGTGAGCAAAGACTACGCTCCATTCTCGAGCATAAGGCCGAATACCTTTTTTGCACTCCCACCTACGCCTTGCATTTGGCCGAGGTGGCATTGGAGCAGTCTATCGAGATTGCTTCGTCTCGGATTCGCAAGATCATTGTGGCGGGTGAACCGGGCGGAAGTATGGGCGAATTGCGACGCCGTATCAGCGAAGCTTGGGGAGGAGTGGAACTTTTTGACCATTACGGTATGACGGAGGTTGGGCCCGTTGCTTACGAGATGCCGGGAGGGCAGGGCGGTTTGAGGGTAATTTCTGAAAGTTATTTGGCCGAGGTGGTTTGTCCCACTTCTGGCGAAACTCTTGGTGAGGGTCAACAGGGCGAACTTGTTCTGACCACTTTGGGCAGAGCAGGCTGTCCTGTCCTGCGTTACCGTACGGGCGACCTTGTTCTTCCGCATTGGGGAGAAGAGGACAATGGGTTTCCTGCGCTCGACCTGATCGGGGGCATACTTGGGCGTGTAGACGATATGACGTTGGTGCGAGGCGTGAACCTTTATCCGACCTCTGTGGATGCGGTAGTGCGACATTTCAAAGAGATCTCGGAGTATCAGGTCCTGATCGACGAAACTGCTGCCATGACCGAGGTAATCTTAAGAGCGGAGGCTACCGCTGAGTTGGCGAATAGTCTTGAAAAAGCGTTGACCGAAGCCTTTTCCTTGCGAATACCAGTTGTCCCCGTCGATCCCGGCTCGTTGCCTCGTTTCGAAATGAAGGCCAAACGTTGGGTGAGGCGTCATGGAAAATGACCTGAATTAAAATATCATCCTGATGAGCGCATTCGTCGAATTATATAATGTTTCTAAAAGTTACCTTTCTCCTGATGGAGGAGAAGGCGTGGAGGTCTTTTCGGAGCTCGACTTGCAGCTATCCGATGGAGAGTCAGCTGCTATCGTGGGTCCCTCAGGTTCAGGCAAGAGCACTTTGTTAAACGTCGTTGGAGCCTTGGATAAACCGAGTAGCGGTAAGGTGAAGGTGGGGGAACGCGAAGTTACCGGTTTGAGCCCCGAAGAAGCCGCTTCATTCCGGAACCAAACCGTTGGCTTTGTTTTTCAAGCCCACCATCTGTTGCCTCAGTGTACGGTATTGGAAAACGTCATGGTGCCGGCTCTGGCTGGAAATGGAAGTTTGACAGGAGACTCCTTACGAAAGAGAGCGGAAGAGCTTCTGGAGGAGGTCGGTCTCTCGCATCGTTTTCATCATCGTCCTGCTGAAATCTCCGGAGGCGAAAAGCAACGAGTCGCAGTCGCCCGCGCGCTGGTGAACGAACCTAAGTTACTATTGGCGGATGAGCCCACCGGATCTCTCGACAAAGCGAATGCAGATCGTCTTACGGAACTTTTGGTTAAACTAAACGAGACACGGGGACTCACCTTGCTGGCCGTAACCCACTCCTCTGCGGTCGCTTCCCTTATGGGAGCCTCCTATCGGCTCGACGCAGGTAAACTTGTTCGGGAGTGAGACCGTGACTCTCTCGGGTATAGTCTTGCGTAACTTGCGCCACTATTGGCGGCAACACCTCGGGGTGATTGCCGGAACCGCCATATGTTCCATGGTCTTGGTTGGAGCCCTTATGGTCGGGGACTCGGTCAAGGCCACGCTGAAGCGATTGGCGGGAGACCGAATAGGCAATGCGGACATTGCCTTGTTGTCGCCCGATGGATTTTTTCGGGAGGTCTTATCGGTGGATCTTGGCCAAGATAAGGAAACCGTAGTTGCTCCTCTGGTTGTAACCCGAGGAAATGTCTCCTTGCCCGACGGCACCCGTATGGCCCGGAACGTACAGGTGCTGGGCGTGGATGAACGATTCTGGCAGTTGGCGCCGAATCCGGCCTCTGCTCCTGATCTTTCGAAGGATGAATTTTTCATGAATGCTCGCCTTGGAAGTTATCTCGCTGCAAAGAATGGGGATCGCCTGATTCTTCGCGTGGAGGAACCCGGCCTTTTCTCTCGGGACGCACCGCTTTCAGGTGAACGCGACAACAAGTTCGTCTCCCTGAACAAAAAACTCGGAGGAGTACTTGAAGCTGACGCGTTTGGACATTTTGGGTTGCAGGGAAACCAGCGTGAACCTCTCACTATTTTCGTCCCCATGGAAATGCTGCAGAAACGAATGTTTCGTTCTTTTGACGAAGAATCGGGTAATACTGGCTTTGCCAACTTTTTGTTACTTGGTCGCCCCGGTGGCGATGCCGTTCAGTTGGAGTCGGCCGAGAGAGAGCTAAACGAAGCATGGTCCTTGGCAGATGCCGGAATCTTGGTCAAGGAGCTACGGGATACGCCTGCTTGGTCTATCCGCTCCCGGCAAGTTTTTTTGAGCGAATCTCTCCGTAAAGCGGGAGAAAAAGTGGCTCCGCAAACGACTGGCGTCCTTACCTATCTAGTAAATGCCATCGCCAAAGGACATCCGGAGGCGAACTCCTCTGCCCTGGTTCCTTACTCCATGGTCAGCGCCGTGAACCCATCCAAGGCAAAATTTTTACCGAACGACCTCAGAGATGATGAGATAGTTCTTGGTCAATGGTCCGCGGACGATCTCAATGCTACTGCCGGTGATTTAATTAGCTTGAGCTATTTTGCAGTAGGTGAGCGCCGCAAGCTTGTTGAGAAGACGCAAACCTTTCGTTTGCGAGCCATAACCTCGCTGCCTACAAAAGTACCTGAGGGCCAAGAGAGCGACTGGACGCCTCTATTCCCCGGACTGTCGGATGCCGAATCCTGCGGAGAATGGGATACGGGCATCCCTATCAAGCACAAGGTGCGGTCGAAAGATGAAGATTACTGGGACGATTACCGGGGTTCGCCAAAAGCTTTTGTTTCCCTAGCTGCAGGTCAGGTCATGTGGGAAAATCGTTGGGGGTCGCTGACTGGTTTGCGAGTGGCGAAAGCGGATGCTTCCATTAAGGACGTTAACAAAGCCTTGCGATCCGAGCTTACAGCCGCCGAGGCCGGATTGCTCTTTCGCTCCCTCAGGCAGGATGCTTCTGCCGCCGCCGAGTCTCCCATCGATTTCGGCCAACTTTTCCTTGGTTTTAGCTTTTTTGTTATTGTCGCTGCGATGGCCCTGACGGGCATGCTTTTCGCCTTTACAATGGAACAACGCAACCGACAGGCAGGCCTCTTGTTGGCGTTGGGAATCCCGCGCAAAAAGGTGCGCCGTCTGTTCCTTGCAGAAGGATTACTGCTCTCTGTGGTCGGAGCCGGTCTTGGAGTTTGGTTCGCCACGCTTTACGGGCAAACCACCCTTCATCTGCTTTCGGGTGAATGGAGTGGCGCTGTTTCCGGGGCTACCTTTGATTTCGCTATGAATCCGGTTTCCGTAGTCGGAGGTTTGAGCGGTGCCGTCGTCATTGCTCTGCTCGCCATGGCTTGGGCTACTCGTCGTCAACTGCGAGTTGAACCTCGGGAACTTCTCGCCATGGGAGAAACTCTAGCGGCCACTGCTCCGCGTTTAGAGTCGGGCAAGAGTGGAACCGGAAAGGTTTCTGCAAGGATTGCCGTTGTTTTGACTTTCACGGGTACCATCATGGCTTTTTCTACCGACCTTGCCGGTCCCGGAGCATCCATGGTTTTTTTCGGCGTGGGCTGGTGCTTGCTGGCTGCCGGCTTGCTCTTCTTTCGGTCTAAACTCTTAAAGGCGGCCTGTGAATCCGGCACTCTGCCCGATGCCGCAACCCTTAGTCGTCGTAACGCTGCTCGGCGTTCCGGTCGTAGTTTGGTAACGGCAGGTGCGATGGCCGCCGGTGCTTTTCTCGTGGTCGGAACGGGTGCATTTCGAAAGGATTCTTCATCGATTTCTGGCATGCGCGATTCAGGTACCGGGGGCTTCGTCTTAGTGGGTGAGTCTGCCTTGCCTGTTTACGACGACCTGAACGGTCTCGAAGGTCGTGAGCTTTATGATTTGAACGCCACTCTTTTATCAGATGTTTATGTCACGCCCCTTAGGGTTCGCGAAGGGGACGATGCAAGTTGCCTTAATCTGAACAAGGCTATTAGACCTAGGCTTTATGGCCTAAAACCTTCTGAGCTCAGCGACCGGTTTACCTTTGCGGAGGGTGATTGGTCGACCTTGTCGCAGGGTGTTGCTGAGGATGGATCTATACCGGCAGTAGTAGATCAAAATACGATGATGTGGGCTTTAAAGAAAGGAGTTGGCGATATCGTCGAATACCAAGATGGCGAGGGACAGGCTTTTCAGGTCCGGTTGGCTGCTGTAGCCAAAGGCTCGATGCTTCAGGGAGCACTTTACATCGATGAAAAATATTTCGAAGAAAAGTTTCCCAAGCAAGGCGGCTACCGTTCCTTTCTTGTGGATTCGCCTGCAAGCAAAATGAATGACGTTTCCAACCATCTCGCCGACAGGTTGGCCAACTATGGGATGGAACTGCGTCCCGCTTCGGAGCGATTGAATAAGCTACAGGAAGTGGAAAACACTTACATTGCGATCTTTCAAGCCTTGGGGGGGTTGGGCCTTTTGTTGGGTACTGCGGGGTTGGCAGTCGTTGTGGTTCGCAATCTGCTCGAACGTTCTAAGGAGTTTGGCTTGATGGAGGCGGTGGGCTATCCCCTGACCGCATTGAGAAAGCTCGCTATTTCCGAACATCGAAGCCTTGCCCTTTGGGGACTCGGTGTGGGTGCGATTGCAGCATTGGTCGGTATTGCCCCAATGTTATTTGGTGAGGCTGGTCAAAAGCCGGGAGCAGGTTTTGCTTGGCTGCTTGTCGCTTTGGTTGCACTATCGCTTTTTTGGACTTGGCTGGCGGTTTCTTTGTCTTTACGGGCGAGTCGCCTATCGACTTTGAGGGACGAATGAGAATGAAAAGGAATGGTGGAATGTATAAGGCGGTATGGCTCTTTACTGTTTTGGTTGTCTGTGGGTGCATAAGCACTAAGGGACCTGAAGCTGCGAAGGAACTGGAAAAAGAAAATGCGACTGTGGTCGTGGAACCTTTTCTCAAGGAAGTCGTATCCGAAGATTCGGAATCCGCGAAATGGAAAACCGTCTATGATATTGATTTTTCAGGTAACGCTGTTGGCGAGGAACCAGAGGAATTGTTCATCCTCGACGGATCTTTCTCCGTTCAGCAAGAAGAACAGAGAAAGTCACTAGGGGGCAACATGGTTCTTTCTTTACCCGGCACGCCAGTTGGCGACTTCGGTTTTCTTTTCGGACCACGCGTTAAGGGAAAGCCGGTAGAGCTTCGATGTCGGGTTTTCTCCACCCGAAAGGGTCGCCGGATGCCCACCTTCGCTGCAGGTCTTGGGGGGGTGAATGGCTATCGTTTGCGTCTTAATGCCGCCGCTCGCAACCTGCAATTAGTTCGCGGGGAGGAAACCCTCGTTACCGTTCCCTATGTTTGGTCTTCAGGCAAGTGGACAAATCTGACCTTTCGAGCCGAGTCCAACGGAAATGATGGGGCGATTGTTTCGGCCAAGGTTTGGAGCGAAGGGGGTGAGCCTGAGGGTTGGTCTATTTCGCACCAAGGCAATGAAGCATTTGCAGGTGGCAAATGCTCCCTTTGGGGACTGCCCTATGCGAGTTCGGAAATTCTTTTCGATGACCTTAAAGTTCTGGCTCTTGAGGCATCTGAATAGCTCCCCTCCCTTCTTTTTCCTTCCATCAGTCTATTTCCTGCTGTTGCAAGAAGGTTTGTTTTGAGCGTATTAAGAGATGTGTATTGCATGAATTTTAGAAAAAATTGGAGTTTTGCGGTTAGTCTTGCGTTTACGTTTTTTGGCTTTGGCCTCTTTTATTCCGTTTCCCTTGCTAAAAAAATTGATGCAGTGTCGGTAGAGGAAAAGCGAAGTTTCATCAATGAGGTAAGACCTATTTTTGTTAATTATTGCTATGACTGTCATGGAGATGGAGCAAGCAAGGGCGACTTTGTTTTGGATGATGCCTTAATGGATGAAGGGTCGTTGGAAGACGAGAGTTTCTGGAAGAAGATTTGGCAAAACCTCTACAAGCACAGCATGCCTCCTCCCCGAAAACCAAAGCCTTCGGTAGTCGAGCGAAAGGCTGTTTTGGGTGCTATTGAGCGGACTGTCTTTGGGCTCGACCCGAACAAGCCCGACCCTGGCCGTGTGACTATTCGAAGGCTAAATCGAGTCGAGTACGATAACGTTATTCGCGACTTGACCGGTATTGACTTCCAGCCAGCTCAAGATTTTCCCCCCGACGACACTGGCCATGGCTTCGATACTGTGGGCGATGCCCTTTCGTTATCACCGCTCTTACTCGAAAAATACATGTCTGCTGCGGATAACGTTCTGGATAAGGCTCTCGGTGAGTTTCCTCCCCCAAGAAAATTACAACGGATTGAACCTAAGGACATGATTGGGGCGGGCTATGCAAGAGATGCTCGAGTTCTTAGTACCACAGGTGAGGTAGAGGTGCCCATTTCGCTTCCAAGACCTGGAGAGTATCGGTTTCGTGCGCGGGCTTGGGCATCGCGAGCAGGAGGTGAGTTTGCGAAGATGAAATTCCGATTAAATGACCGTGACCTGAAAACTTTTGAAGTTACGCATGATTCGCCTGATACTGGTACTTACGAAGTGAGCACCAAGGTAGAAAGAGCAGGGAAAGTCCATTTCCGGGTTTCTTTTCTGAATGATTTTTATGACCCAAGAAATAGTAATCCAAAGCGACGTGACCGTAATCTTTTCTTGCAGTGGCTGGAAGTAGAGGCTCCAAGTGGCGAACCGTCTGCCACTCTTGAAGCTTCTCGCTTAAAAATTTTAGGTACTCGGCCAGAAGGTTCCGGCAACCGAGCATTCGGAGAGTTTGTCTTGCGTCGATTTGTCCCTCGAGCCTATCGCCGGCCGGTTACGGAGAAGGAAATCTTCCACCTTTTGAGATTGTACGATGTTGTTGGCGGCCAAGGCGCTCCTTTTATGGAAGCGATTCGCCTGCCTTTAAAAGCTGCCTTGGTTTCCCCCCGTTTTCTTTATCGGGCCGAGTCCCAGCCTAGCCCTGACGACCCGAAAGCAGTTCACGATCTGGACGAGTTTGCACTGGCTTCACGATTGTCTTTTTTCCTCTGGAGTTCCATGCCCGACGACCGACTTCTTACTCTTGCCTCAAAGAAACAATTGCGGTCAAGCTTGTCCACTGAAGTTCGTCGGATGCTGTCGGACAACAGGAGTCTGGCTTTTGCAAAAAACTTTGCAGGGCAGTGGTTGCAGTTACGCGACCTCGAAATTGTCCAACCGGATAAAAAAAGCTTCCCAGGTTTTGATGACAAATTACGCCAATCCATGCGGGGTGAAACGGAGGCCTTTTTTCGATACTTGTTGATGAAGAATCGACCTGTCACTGAATTTCTCGATGCCGACTACACCTTTGTTAATGCCTCGCTAGCTAGGCATTACGGCCTTCCGGGCAAGTTTGGCGAGGACCTGAAATATGTTTCTTTGAAAGGTACAAGTTTGCCTCGGGGCGGTGTGCTTACCCATGCGTCTCTTCTCACGATCACTTCCAATCCCACTCGCACTTCCCCCGTAAAGCGAGGCAAGTGGGTTCTTGACTCGATTCTCGGAACACCCGTAAAAGATCCCCCCCCCGACATTCCAGAAATAGATTTCAGTGCATCTGGTTCCAAGGGAAAGACCTTGCGTGAGCAGTTGGCCTTGCATACCGAAAACCCCCTTTGCGCATCTTGTCATGTTTCGATGGATGCGATCGGGTTTTCTTTGGAGAACTATGATGCGATTGGACGTTGGCGTTTACAAGATGCGGGTAATCCAATCGATTCCGCAGGTAAGTTGTCGACTGGAGAAACCTTTACCGGAGCTCTCGAACTTCAGCGATTAATAGTACATGGTCGAAAAGAAGCCTTTGTCCGTTGTTTGACCGAAAAGCTTCTAACTTACGCTCTCGGCCGTGGCATTGAATATTATGATAGGCCCCAACTTGACAAGATCGCCCAACGGATGAGTGAAGGTGGTTACCTTTTTTCAGATCTTATCATTTACATTGTTGAAAGCGTTCCTTTCCAGAAACGCAGGGGCGACTTCCCTGCTGAATAAACCTTCCAAATAAGCGCCCATTGACCTTGCCCGTGAGGTGGATTCGGGCTATGTTTAGATCTTTCTTACCAATGAAAAACTTTACCTTATCGCGACGGACTTTCCTTCACGGCTTGGGCACTGCCTTGGCATTACCGCCACTGGAAGCAATGGCAGCAAAAACCGGAAGTTCAAAATCCATTCCCTTGCGCATGGGATTTTCATACATACCCAATGGCGTAATTCTTCCCCAATGGCGAACGACAGGGGAAGGAAGTAAGTATAATTTATCCTCATCGCTCAGGTCTCTCGAGCCCTTCAAAAGCGATATCCAAGCCTTAGATGGATTGGATCACAAGAAAGCCAATGCCAACGGAGATGGTGGCGGGGATCATGCTCGTGCCAATGCTACCTTTTTGACGGGATGTCAGGCTCGCAAGACTGCAGGGTCGGATATTCGCATCGGTGTCTCTGTTGACCAATTGGCCGCCGAGCATGTCGGCAAGAAAACTAAATTGCCTTCTCTTGAGTTGAGCACTGATCGTGCTCGCCTTTCAGGTGGTTGTGATTCCGGCTACAGTTGTGCCTATCAATACAACCTTGCATGGAAGACTGAGTCTTTGCCTATGCCCCCCGAAGCTAATCCTCGATCGGTATTTGAGCGTCTCTTTTCCAATGGGCTTACCAAAGAGCAGGCTGAAAGTCGGATTCGGCGCTTACGACATGAAAAAAGCCTACTCGACTTTGTCCTTGAAGATGCTAAGAGCTTGCAGCGTGACCTTGGGCGTACCGATCGCTCCAAACTAGATGAGTACCTCACCAGCGTACGCGAATTGGAGCAGCGAATCGAAAACAGCGAACAGTTGAATTCTCATAAACCCACCTATCCCAAACCAGAGGGGATTCCTAGCGACTACCGCACGCATTTGCGTGTACAGTTTGACCTTATGGCATTGGCTTTTCAAACTGATGCAACGCGGGTGGCCACCTTCCTTTTAGCTCACGATGGAAGTAATCGCAGCTTCCCCGACATAGGGGTTCCCGAAGGTCATCACTCTCTTTCTCATCACCGCGAAAACAAGAACACGATTGTGAAATTGGCCAAAATTGATCGTTTCTACGCCGACCAATTTGCTTATTTCCTAAAAAAAATCAAAAGCGTACGAGAAGTTGATGGTTCGTCTATGCTGGATCACTGCATGATTGTTTATGGCGGTGGCATAAGTGATGGCAATCGTCATGGTCACGAAAAACTTCCCATTCTCCTCGCAGGCGGTCGCGCTGCCGGTTTGAGTGCCGGTCGCCGCCATGATTTCAAGGGCAAACCTCTAGCCAACCTTTATCTCTCCTTGCTCGAGCGGATGGGTGTCGATGCAGATGTACTTGGAGACAGCACCGGGAAACTCGTAAACATTTAGAGTAGCATGCTTCGTCCATCCCTTTTTTGGGCGTCGATACTTGTCTCGGCTAATTTTCTCTATGCTGATCCATCTGTCCTCCCTGGCGTAGTTCTTGAGATTCGGGGCAAAGCTTCTAATTCTATCGATTACCGTCTAGAACGACGCGTAGCCCTCCGAGTCGATAAAAATGAACCATCTTCGGCTTTTGTCGATGCAGGTCCATTTGAAGCGTTTTGGTCTGGCGTTATATTATTAGAGAAACGCGAGCGTATCAACTTTGCTTTTGAGGGATTTGGCAAAGCCTCTCTTATATTAGATGGCGAAAAGATTCTCGAGATGGAAGGGGAAGACCTTTCGACCGTTGAATCGGAGCGTTTGCGCTTGAATGGAGGAGAGCATCCTTTTGAACTTCGTTACTCGAGCGCAGCTTCAGGTTTGGCCCGTTTCCGTCTTTTCTGGAAGGGGCGTGATTTTGACCAAGAGTCGATTCCCCCAAAGTCACTGGCTCATTTTTCAACCGGGAAGTCAGCCGAACTTTTAGAAAAATCTTCTCTTTTAAGGCAAGGTCGCTTTCTTACCGTTTCTCGTGGATGTCTTCGCTGCCATTTACCCGACGAACCTTTTAATAAGAAAACGGCAATGCCCGAACTGCTTGCCATGGGCCCCTCCCTGACCGGGGTAGGTTCGCGACTAAATCAAGCTTGGATGGAAAAGTGGATTCTAGATCCTCAATCAATGCGTCATACTGCCCGAATGCCCAAAATGGTTCACAATCCTATTGAAGCCTCTCATCTTGCCGCCTTCCTTAGTACTCTAAAGAATGAGAACATTCAGAAAAAAGGAGTTCATGGGGATAGTATAACAGGAGGCGTTTTATTTGCGGACTTAGGGTGCATTTCCTGCCATATCCTTAATGAGAATGACGATGTCGATGAGTCCGGGAGGATTTCTCTTTTTGGCGTTGGCCATAAATACTTGCCAGGAAATTTGGCTGCTTTTCTCCTCGAACCTGATAAGCATTATCCTTGGATTCGCATGCCGAACTTTCGCCTTTCCAGAGAGGAGGCTGCAAATCTGGCTGCTTTTCTTCAAAAACTTGATTCGGCCGCTCTTGCCATCACCGCTCCAAAGGGTGATGCAGCTAAAGGCAAACTCCTTGCTTCAAGCCTAGGTTGTGTAACCTGTCACGAGCTTCCTTGTGAAAACAAGTTGACCGCCGCGAGCTTTCAAAGTTTAAGTGCTCTAACTGGAGCGGGTTGCCTTGGTGAAAGCTCAAATGGTCCCCAATATTCTTTTTCTAAAGAAGAACGAACATCCATTGCTATATTTCTCAAAGAGAGCGGTGACTCTCTTGTGAGAAACAGTCCTCCTGAATTTGCGAACCGTCAGTTCGAAGAGTTGCGTTGCGCCGCTTGCCATGAGCGAGATGGACAAGAGAGCTTATGGGGGTCCTTCTCGAGAGAGGTTTCTTCACTGAAGGCAAAGGGTGCTGAGATCTCGGGTGATTTGAGTAATCCTGTACATGTACACGCGGCAAATCGACCTCCGCCCGACCTTTCTTTTGCCGGTGAAAAACTTAGAGAAAACTGGCTCGCTGACTTTTTGGGGGGTAAAGAAGCGGAAAAGCCTCGCCCATGGATGAAAGCCCGTATGCCAAGCTTTGGAATTCGTGCAAATACCTTTGCATCAGGGCTTTCAGGCTCATGTGGAGTGCTTTCGAAGATTGAGGATAATCCAAAACAAGATAATGAAAAGTATCTGGAACAAGTCGGCGGAAAGATTGTTAATACATTGTGCGTAACCTGTCATGGAGTAGGAGATAAAAAGCCTACAGCGGTCTTCGAAGGGCAAGGTGTGAACCTTATTTTATCTCGATCGCGAATGCGTTATGATCATTACATGCGCTGGATGATGAATCCTTATCGGATCATTCCAAATACGATCATGCCAAGGTTTGCAGACGAGGAAGGTCGCACGGGACTCATTGATTTGCTTCAGGGTAATGCTCATCGCCAATTCGGCTCGGTTTGGCATTATTTAGGCGGAATATCCAACTAGTCAGTAGGTCCTGGTAAAGGCAAGATTGGCTCTTGCCATATGCGGGAACAGCAAACTAACTTTAGGGGATCGCACCCGCGCATTCTGTCCGTGCACAGTTTTAATAAGAGTATTTTTCTATCATTGGGTGGAGTTGGCCTATTAATGGTCGGTTTCTTATGGGTTGGACTGGCTCTGGATTTCCCAGCGTTAGAAAATGCAATGATTGGTCTTACGGCCAAGCATTTTGTGGGGTATGAGGTTTCCATTCTTCTAGGTGCAGATGCTCGGGATGAGATTGTCGATAAGGTATTCCGGACAGAGTTGGCTTTTTCGATTCTCCAAGCCTTCTACTCTGTCCTTATTTTGGGATTAGCTTTTGTGAAAGGCCTTTTCCGGCGACTGAAGCTTCTCGCATTGGGTGTGGGCATTCCTCTTTTGAGTGCACTTTTATTATTTTGGGTAAAATTTCTTTCGGATGATCACATTATTTCGAGTCTAGAAAAAACAGAACTTTTCCTTCTTTCGATTATTGGTTTATCCGTAGGGGTTGCTTTATGCTGGTTCGGATTAGTCCCGCTTTCGCGAAAAACGAAAATTTCTCTCGATGATTTGGAATTGCCTTCTGAAGGAAGAGCAAACAAGTCAGCCGACGATTTGCTTGATGCCTTGAAAGAGCGAGACAAAGTCAAGGATGGTGATGACATAGACTCTTTACAAACAGAAGAGCTCGGTACTGCAGAGGTGGAAAACGAACAGCCTACAGCTGATACTAATGAAGAACCAACTGAGGAAACCGTTGCGGAGGAAGTTCCCGAAGCTTTATCTGAACAGCCACCTGAAACCTTTCCTGAGGCGGAGGAACCTGATCCGATTGAGGAATTCGAGGAATCTCAACCCGTTGTCGAGGATACCGAAGTTGTACCTCCCTTGCCCGTGATATCTGAAGAATTATTGCCTCTGGAGTCTTCTGATCAGGAATCTCCATTAGATAGTCAAGAATCAGCAATTCCTCCTCCAGGTCAACACGCTACTGAAGTGGAAGGAGATGAGTCTTCCTCTCCGGCTTGACAAAAGGTTTCATATGCGAGGGATTCTGAAATTCTTGGGGACTTTGTGTTTTATAACTTTTGGCGGAGTTGCTTTGGAGCAACTTTGCTACAGGTTTTCAGAATCCTATGCAAGTTGGCGTTCTAATTGGGTTTGGAAAGAGGATGACCAGGATAGTGTCGCGGCAACTATTCTTCGGCTTTTACCATTAAGCCAATGGGCGACGCCTCCTACCGATAAGGCGATAATTTTTCCTGAAGCTTTGGCGAAAAGAGAGAGTTGGTATGCCGAGCAGGTGCTTAGTTATTCTCGACCTTTGCGAGATGAATTATACGAAGATTTTCGACTCGGTGATGATTTGTATGATTTTGAAGTTCGGGAGGTAGGTGGAGTGAAGGACATGGCCTTGCCTCGATTGACAAGATTCGCTACTGCCGAAGATGTCGAGTCTGGTGATGCGAAGCGGGTCGGAGAGACATTAAACATTGTCAATGCTATCCTTCTTCATGTCTTGCCGCCGAAGAGAAATATGGCGGAAGGTGAGTTAAGCTCCATTCGACATCAACTAGAGGGACAGTTTGTCTCATTGTTAGAGCGGGGCGTGGGATGCGGAATCATTTATGCCGCCAATGAAGTTGAGCTGATTTCTGCTGTAGAAAAATTGCGATTGGAGGAAGCGACACTTTCTGCCCATCTGTTTTCTTGGGCTAGCGGTGAATCTGCGCATCATCTTGCTAAAGCCGTGTCCAAACGACCTGAGTTGTGGTCAACTGCGGTCTTCGACTCACCTGACGCCGAAAGCTTTTTGGAGGTGTCACCGCCCTTGGATTGTCCTAAAACTCTTTGTTTAATGCCTATAATCGAGGGTGAGCGACAAGGGGAGTTGGCTACCAAAATGATCGAGTGGGCTCGTGCGGGTCGACAAAACGCATCACCTTTTACGGCCCGTATGGGGGGATTGTATCATTTATATTCTCCTGAGGTCGGCCACTCCCATGCTGAACTAGCGTTCGGTTACGCTTATCTAATTGATTGCCTGAAGCATATTGGTCATAGAGAAGAAGAAGACAGTCAAGCAACCCTTTCGATTGGGTCGAAACATAGCTCGTCCGGGGAGTTTTATGATCATGATTCTTTAAACCAACCCAAACCTGATTCCGCGGAGTCTGAGTCTGAGGAGGCTAAAGGATTGTTTTCCGGGGACATGTCGGTTTCAGGATCTTATAACGACTTCGTCTTTCCAGAAAGCCCCGCATCATTCAATTGCCAAATTTTGCGAGATTATCGAGATAAGAATCCGGAATCGGAGGCTATGGAGGACAAAGACATAATCCTCATGCTTGGTCGTTTGTTTGAGGAAAATGGCAAGCTTGAAGAGTTTGGTAAAAAAGATGAAGTTTTCTTACTCTATTACAAATCTTTGCGAGAACTTGAAAGTTCTCCGTGATGTGATGGTTTTTTTTAAAATGAGAAACTAGTTTCCTGTTCCTCGGCTTTTAAAGGTTAATTCGGCTATTCCGGATTTATCGAGATTTCCTAAGCCTAAGTTAACCATCTTTTGATACTGGGCAAGAGTGGCCTTTGCCAAGGGCACTGAAATACCAGCTTTTTCGGCAACTGCGATTGCGATACCCGAGTCCTTCGCTGCATGTTCGGCTGAGAAATAGCATTCATGATCTCGTCCGAGCATATCTTCGGAGTCTGTTTCCAGGACACGCGAGTTGGCTCCCGTTTGCGAAAAAATTTCGCAAAGCATCTCTAGATCGAGCCCGAGTGCATCGGCAATTCCTAATCCCTCGGCGAGGGCAGCTGTGTTGATGTTCATTACCATGTTTACTAGAGCCTTTACTTGAGCAGCCTTTCCCGCCTCGCCAACAAAACGCAGGTTAACACTTAGGTCGGACAGCAAGTCCTTTACGCTCTCGAAGGTTTCCCTTTTCCCACCGATCATCAGATAGAGTGTACCTTCGCGAGCTTGTGTAATACTGGATGCCATACATCCTTCCAAGGTTTCCGCTCCGACGCTTGCTGCCGCTTGCTCGAGCCTAATGTGCATGTCGGGTGAAAGGGTTGCGCAGTTGATGAATAGCTTTCCTGCTGCGTTATTGAAAAGGTTCTCCTGCTCGTCGAAAAAAATGGACTCCATTGCCGTGTCATTAGTTACGACTGTCAGTATGATGTCGGAAGCAGCAGTAACTTCGGCGAGAGTTTCTGCTTGTGCGCAACCTAGCTCCTTGGCTAGTGCAGCCGCTGTTTCGCCAACTAGGTCGTTCACGCAGCTCAATCGATAGCCCTTGTCGTTTAGGTTTCGGGCCATGTTGGCACCCATCCGGCCCACGCCTACTAATCCTATGTTTTTCTCTCTGGAACTCATATTCAAGAATCCTTTAGTTATTTGTATTGAGGTGAATAATTCATTTCGATTGATGGCGTGGATGCTAAATTTGTCCAACTTATTCTTCATCCGTGACAGCTTTCCGTTTGACAGTTGGCGTGAACCTCTTTCGTTAGATCTTCTTCTTTCTTATTCCTATAAATTCAATCCCTCAACATTATCTGATATATGTCAAAAACAGTACCTCTCATTAGTTCAGGAACAGCAGGACCTCTTGGCGTTCTTCACCTTCCTCGCCTTTGGCAAAAGGTTTCTCTCGAAGCGGCTGGCAAGATCGCCGATGGTTATCCCGGTATCGGAGCTGGCTATGACTCCATGGTCATCAATGGTCTCGGACTGGATGCCGAAGCCGTTCGTTCCTTCATTTCCGATTCCAAGCCCACCTATCCTCAGTTCGAAGCTTGGGTCAAGGAGCAACCCGGGGCAACTCTTGACGCTGGAAGCGTGAGTGATTTGAACACTTCGATCGAAGGCTACGACCACGACGATGATACGAGACAAGGTATTCTCTCCGCCAACGGTTTAGGCGATGGCGAACCCAAGGACGCCATCAACCTCAACAACCTTGATGACTGGCTCGAGTTTCATGCGGCAGAGATTGCCTGAAGTTATAAAGTTCCACTTCTTTTTCCCTTAGTCAATTAGGCTACCTGTCTTGGATGGGTAGCCTTTTCCTTCGTAGCTTGCAAATGGATTCCAACTTGTTAAGTTAGTTCCGATGGTTGTTCTTTTTCTCAGATTTTCCTTCTTGGTTTATTTAATCTCATGTACTTCGTATGCGATTAATACCAACCCTGGCGGAACAGGGAATGGTTCGGATACAAGCACTGATGATTGGAATGGGGGACAAACCTATTTTTGGGATTTCTCGGTTGCTGATAATTATGTCGCATCCGGACCCACTATTAATAACAACTTCGATCAATGGACGATCACCAATTTGTCCAATGCTTCCGGCGGACTCACAATTAATATCCGTAATCAATCTTCAGATTTTTCAGGTACCAACGGGGATGACGAGCAGTTCCAAGGTTACTGGTTTAATGATGTGGTTACTGTAAATGGCGGAGATAGCTTTTCTGCTTCAAATATAACTCTTTCAGGAGGTCCTGGAGGTGGAACTTGGACTCCGTATGTTGGGGGAAATAAGTTAAGCATCCGTTATTCGGCTAATTATACAGCGGCACCCGAACCATCGACTTACATTATGGTTTCTGGGTTGCTCGGTTTACCCTTATGGCGAGCATTTCGTCGCTTGCGGAAACCCTCCGTCTCCGAACCTTTAAGTTCGATTTAGTTTTAGCTAGGACAGCAGCTTTAATTATTCTGATGATCTTAAAGGTAAAGACGAGTTTGGTACTGCGAAATCATCTTGCCACAAACCTTTGAAAATTATTGATCCGTTGGCGTCGTAAGCAGCGCCGAGTCCATGCCTTTTTCCATTTTGCCAATGACCGAGGTATCGTGACCCATCCCCAGTAGTAAAAGATCCTTTGCCATGGCGAAACCCTTCTTGAATTTCTCCCCTGTAGATTGTTCCATCTACTTTGACGGTGCCTATTCCGTTTGGCTTGTCGTCTTCAAAATCACCTTCATATGTCTTCCCGTCTGCTAGCCAAAGTTTACCTCGACCGTTTAGCTTGCCGTGGTTAAACTCGCCTTCGTATCGACTTCCGTCGGGGTAAGTCATGATTCCTTGTCCTTCAATTTCACTAAAATGAAAGTTTCCTTTGTATACTCTACCATCTGCATACCAATATGTTCCCGCCCCCTCCATCATACCTTCCTTCCATGTTCCTTCGAATGAAGTTCCACTCTTCATGTTGATTTTACCTTGCCCGTGAGATTTTCCGTTTAGATATTCGCCTTCGTATCGGTCTCCGTTAGCGAATAAGTTGACGCCGAAACCGTTGGGTTTCCCATTGCTCACCTGTCCCTCGTATCGTGACCCATTTGGAAAGGTGAAAACCCCTTTACCGTTAGGGATACCATTGAGTCTCTCTCCCTCGTATCCTGACTTTTTGGCTATCTTGGAATTGTCCGATGACGTGAAAAGAGTACGATCATCATCCCCGCACCCTATTAAATTGATACTCGCGATCGTAATAAGTATTGGAGTGGTTCTCTTTATTTGATGATATTTCATTCAATGAAACATAAACGTTTGCGCGGTGTACTGTCGGGGTCAAGAGGAACGAGGTATAGGTTCATTTTCACGGCATGAAACTTCTTATTGGCATTTTCTTTAGTTGCTTTGCTCTCTGGTTTTGCGAACAGGCGTCTTTCAGGTTTTGGGGAAAATATGCCTCTCTAAAAAATCAGATTCTCGTATTGTGCCAATTCGATAACAATTGGTTTTATCGATATGGTTCATGGATACCTTTGGATGCATGGTCTGGTTCGCCAGTATTTTCACCTGAGACAGATCCTCTATCCCTTGAGCAAACCGAAAGCGAATATAGTAAAAATGCGCTTAGTTACCTTCGCCCTTTTCGCGATGAGCTTTACGACTCTTTTTGGACTGGTGAGAAAGGGCTAGCTGATTCCGTAGTTAAGCTTCCAATCCCCGGCGGGTTTCTTTTTCGCTCCTCCTCCGCTTCCAACGGGAACGGTCATATCATTTTGACTCTTACAGGTCCCAGCGGTCTTTCGATGGGCGGTGATTTCAATGAGTTATCCATTGAATCCTCGAGGCTTCTCGATCATGGAGTGGATTGCGCCTTGGCATCCGTGAACAACTTTGCCGAGGTTTTGGATGTAGTTGATTTTCTCGTCGGTTCTGATTTCGATGATATTAGAGCCATTGGTGTTTGTGCCTACGGAGAGCAAGCGGATTTGCTTGCCCTTGCCATGGCCCACAGTCCACAACTTTTTGACGCGGTTGCTTTACTCTCTCCAATTGGTGATGTCCCTATTGATCGTCTGCAAAGTGCGGGATATCCTGCAGCTCTATTTGCAGCTCGAACTTCCGATGAAGAATCAATAAAATTGAATGCTCTTCTGTTGGCGGGTACATGCCGAAGGCTTTCTACTTCAAATAGGTCTAGTATTTATTGCATCATTGCTCCGCCCATGCGCCAGGAAAGCTTTTCTGACCTTAAGCTGAAGACTTTGGCGTATGCTTTTCTAATCGACTTTTTGTCGAGTCGAAGAAGCCACTAACTTCAGATTGCCATGTTATACAATAATGTGCTCTTGCCAACCCGAGGTCACTCGTCGTATGCCTGCTGACATGTTTGGAACAATAAAAAACTCAAGCGGGGAAACTCTCGATTATACCTTTCATGAAGGTGCTGCCAATGCCCATGACGTTTTTATCATAGGTCATGGAGTGACCGGTAACAAGGATAGGCCTTTTGTCGTAGCTTTGGCAGAAGCCGTATCGGCGGAAGGGGTTCCCGTACTGCGGTTCTCCTTTGCGGGGAATGGCTCTTCTGAGGGAAGTTTTCGGGAATGTACGATTTCCAAGGAGGTCGAAGACCTGAAAGCCGTCCTATCAGTTACTGAATCGTCAGGGCTTAGAGTAACCTTTGCCGGACATAGCATGGGTGGGGCTGTTGGTGTTCTTACTGCTGCAAGTGACAGTCGTATACGCCATCTAATTTCTCTTGCCGGAATGGTTAACACGGAAGCATTCTACGATCGCGAATTTGGAGAAGAAACTCCCGACTCAGGGTGCATGTGGGAAGATTCTTCATGCCCGCTGTCAAAGGTTTTCCTCTCCGACATGAAGACAATTCGAACTACTGCTCCTAAAGCCTCCGAAATTGCGGTACCTTGGCTTTTCGTCCATGGGACCGAAGACGACGTAGTGCCCATTGAAGATTCTCGAGAAATCTTTGCTCTTGCTAATGAACCGAAAAAACTAGTCGAAATTCCAGGAACGGACCATGTCTTCTCCGAGGATGGCTTGGAGCCAATGACCGAGACCGTCATCTCTTGGCTTGGTGATACCTTGCGGAGTTAACTTTTAACCTTATGAGAAGCTTGAATCGTGGCGCTTTCTCCGATGCTCGATTTGATTTCTTATCCTTAAGTCTTGTTTAACGGCATGAGCTGTGCCCGCCCGCCTAAATTTCTTTTGCTCTGAAGACGACTTCGATGGGCTTGGCCGGTTTATCGCTTGGCGGGTTTGGCACTAGAATGAAAGTGTCAGTGATAATTGGCTGGAGTTCTTTTCCAGTAACAAGTTCGACTTGCTCGAGTCTTTGGTCGAAGAATGCAATAAAAGGACGATAACCGCGTTGAACTCCATTCTCGTTGACGGGTGCGTAACTGGCCGAGCCAAGTGTCGGAGTTATGGAGAAACTATACTCATCGCCTTTTACAGTGAGGTCTTGTTTCCAGTTAAGTTTGCCGTCGGCCATTTTAGCTTGCCATGCGGGATCTCCGTAAAAGGCCACGATGTCACGATCGAAAAGAAGGCCGCGAGCGTCGTTAGCGCTTAAACGAAGTTTCCGAGCATAAGTGGAGAGTTTTCGAGGTTGAGCGGCTCCTTGGGCATTAGGTTGAGCATCATTTTTTGGAAAACAAGTTTCAAGGCGATGAATGAGGGCATGGTGATTAGCGAAGAAAGCCTCATTGAAAGAATAGCGCCCCGGTTGCTCGATAAAGTAATCGAGACATCCCCAACCCATGTAACCGTACCAAGTGACTTCGACGTATCCCATCATTTGTCGAACTCCCGCACTTTCGAGAAAGGCGGCGGCCATGGAGTCGGGACCGTCTAGATGGCCCATGAGGCAGTTGCCGATTGGCATGTAAACCTTCGGGTTGGGAGAGTTCACGGCGTGTCGCTTCCCTGAAAGGTCTGAACCAAAGAGGGAGCCGTCTTTGCAACGAAAGACGCCGTTGCGATATCGAAAGCCTAATTGCAGGTCTCTTTCGGTGGCATGACCAGAGGTCACGAACAGGTCCGGCTTCCCTTCGTTCAGCTCCCTTACGAAGCGAGAAGTGGTGTCTTGCGGTAGCTTGATGTCCTTTACATCGCCGCCTTGTTCCTTGGTTACGCCGTGTCCTTTTCGTAGTTCGCAAAACCATTTACCTTGTTGGCAGCGGTCTAGAGCGATTTCCGTACAGGCCAAGGAGTTGCGAATAACTAGCGGATCTGAAGTATTGGCAATGGCGAGAGCATTTTCGGCATCATGACCAGTAAGTATACCCCAAAACAAGTCAGTGAAGGGATCGTTGTCCAACCGCCGAGTCATGCGATGAATAGCTTTTACCAAATCCTTGGTGGTTTCCTCGGGAGTAGCAATAAAACATGCAAAGCGAGGAAATGATTGGCGAAGGGAAGGCAGGGATTCCTCGACTGCCTTCTTAAAATAGGTCACTTCTGCGGAATGTTTTTTCTTCAGTGCTGAAATTACCTTTGCCCAAGTGTCATTCTCGCTGGTTTTTTGAGATACTACAATGAGGTAGTCAGCTGCATATGAAACTTGAACCGTCAAGGCCAAGGCGAACAAGACAACCCTTTTCATTGTTATATGCATTTCGGCCCAGTGGGCCTTTGAGGCTCAGACGAACTTTGTGACTCCAGGGATAGGCACACCTTGGGTAGGTAAGGATTCCTTCCAGTCAAGGTGAACAGGAGTGAGGTCGGTCTTTGAATTTAAGGCATCCTCGTAGGTGATCTGTTGTCCCGTATAGGCTGCCATGCGACCTAAAATGGCGACCATTGTGCTTTTAGCCGCTCTTTCGCCGTCGTTGAATGGTTTACCTTCACGGATCGAAGCGAAAAGTTCGTCGTGTTCTGTTTGGTACATGTCGTTATTCTCGCCACGAAAGCGCCATGCGTCGTCTTGGCTAAGAATGGCATGACGATTTTTAGCCGAGCAAAAACCTTTGGCGCCGTAGACTTCAACTTCGTAACTACCCACGGTTCCGTTTTGCTGACGCGAATGGTGAAAACCCCTTACTCCACCCGTTTCATTTTCCCATTGATATACAACGGCGAAATGATCGAAAATGTTCCCGTATTTGTCGAGGTCGTCGTATACTTGTCGTCCCCCTGATGCTTCCGCGTGGGTGGGAGCTTTGTCTCCCATCGCC